>Ga0209100_1000122_pt1 | contig 93998 bp, 80 predicted proteins | sample lystaG_FD_185480 | JGI IMG/M metagenome (GOLD analysis project Ga0209100, IMG submission 185480) | Glacier valley bacterial and archeal communities from Borup Fiord, Nunavut, Canada, to study Microbial Dark Matter (Phase II) -... | ecosystem: Environmental > Aquatic > Freshwater > Ice > Glacier ...
CTTCGCACAGCAGCGTTATTTTTTTGTTCCACCGTCGGCCGGAACGGGAGATAGCTGCCTCTGAGGGCTTTCCACAGCAACGCAGAAGATTGAGTTCCGCCGAGAAGGGAAGTTCTGCTCTGCAGGAGGTTTCGATCGCCTCGCAAATCCAGTCCGCCTGGTGATATTTGTGCACCGGAGATAATATCGGCCAGACCTTATCCATAACATTCATCCGAATTAATAGCGGACGAATGGACTTCCACCAGCAGATTCCCTGTAAATCCGGCGTCAGAAGTATCAGAATCCGGTCCGACTTTATAAGGCCTCCCGGGACAAATGGATCGGTGCGTTGACCGGAACAGTCCAGGATCACATGATCAACAATTTCCTGGCAATTGCTAATGAAAAGATTGGCGGTTGTTTCGGCTTCCAGTCCAATCTCGAAAGAAAGATAGTCATCTTCGGTGATGAGGCCTGCATAAAATAGACCTTCCTTTTTGGGGTGCAGATGAAAATATCGTTTAACTTCGCTGCTGCCGGTGCCAGAAATGGCACGCCCCAGAGAATTTTCCCGGCCAAATCGGATGCCGGGCAGACGGACTGGCAAGATTGGCTGTGTCAGATCCGTATCGATGATTGCCACCAGGTCCTTCTGAGCAAGTAGAGAGCCCAATGCATCCGCCAATGTACTTTTGCCGCTTCCGTCGCGGCCCCAAATGGTGATCAGCATATTATTTCACCTCCGAATTCAGAACACGAATATCGTCTGTGATAAACGAAGTAGCATCAGCTCCCCGGGCAACGAAAACCAAATGCATGATTCCATTTTGTTCCAGCTCAGCCAAACGCAGCGCCTGACTCTCCGTTACATACAAAGAAATAGTGACGGGTAAATTGTTCTTGCTGTCCTCTGTAGGCGTTTTACTGACAATGGCATCACTTCCGTCTGAAGCAGAAATACTGCAAACTTCGATGTACTGAAGTTCAGGATAGAGCAGCGTTTCGGGCTTCAGGTCTGTTTCGGATGCTGTGGAAGTTGCATCTGTTGGGAAATTTTCTTCTGCTGATGTATCGGCTGTGACAATTGTTGGATCATCAACAGTTTGTTCCGTAGGATTTAACGTATCAGATTGATCGGCTGCGTTGTTTTTCAGTAAGGACAAAACGGTTACAATATCTCCTGGCTGCAATTGCCCGGAAACACCTGAAGCAAGGGATGGCAACGTGATAGAGATGATCGTCATTCCCTTTGCTGTTGCCAGAGCTAATGGGTCTTGCGTGCTTTGCGCGTCTGCCAGTTTTCCCGCTGTAAGATAGTCACCGGCATATAGTTGCGTTACTGCAAACCGGCTGGCAAAAGAAGTGACACTATCGACCGTACCGGAAGGAATGAGTTTCTGGCTTATAGTTACAGTTTCAACCATGTCTTCGGTGATCTCTTCGCCTTGGGAAACATCTTGTTTTAAGCGAACTGCCTGGACCAGATCAGTTGCGCCTTTATTTTGAACTTGTGGGATAGCCACAAATCCGATGACTAACCCGAGAATGATACACAGTACACCAATAAAAAACTTGTTTCGTAAAAATCGCATAAGTACCTCCTGTTGTTACTGCTATTGGGTAGATCTACATTACGTTCTCTTTCCAGCCGGTACTTTCTCTGCCAGCTGGAGTAAAGGGGATGGGGTGTGGGGAAGGGGGGAACTGACATCGGCTGATTCCAACGACCCACCAATAAACCTATTACCCCTGTTTCGGAATAGACATTGTAATCAGGGCTGCAAAGCCATTCATATTTGATCTTGATGCCGACACAGAATCCGGAATAAGGCTGCGCACACCTTGTTTCGGGTTTTCGCTACATCGACATCAGCACATATGCTTATCAGTTATTACAGATACTGTAAGTGTTGATATCTGTCATTTTTTGTTCAGGTAAGGACAAAATATTGTCGAGGATCAGAGCGGGTTCTTTTCATGGGCACCTCCATATATTTGATTTTGAGCACAAAAAAACACGCTCCTGGCGTGCGAACGAGAGATGAAAGGGATCTGTTTATCGACCGGGGAAAGACTGTTCTTGATTTCGTTTCCGGTACCAGTTTTCCAAAAGTTTTAGAATCGTTTCCTCCATTTGTTGTGTAGAGGCATCCTTTGGGAAAAACTTTGCAATCCGATCTTGCTTCAGCGTGATCTGGGTTTGCTGAGATTTGGGCTCCGACATAACCGTTTCCAAAACCGGATAATCCAGTTTGCCCAGTTGTGCCAATTGCTTCAGATGATCTGCCTGCGTCAGAGACGGGCTGCATTCCTCCTTCTCCATGATTTCCATCAGCCAGCACTGCTGCTCAACATTCAGATATGAAATGGCAACGGCCGGATTGAATGCCAGTTTGTTCTCATCAACCATATCCAGGAGTGGAGGGATGAGCTCGGTGAGGCGGATGAAGCGTTGGATTTGACGACCACTTTCTCCCACTTCTTCTCCAACTCGAGCCGCATTTTCTAACTTCCCGACAACTTGTCGAGAAGTTAAATCGGTCCGCTGTCCCTGTCGTTTGATCGCATCCAACTTCATTTTGAAGGCGAACGCCTTTTCACTGGGCTGAAGTTTCTCTCGCTGCCGGAGGTTGCTGTCAATCATGGCAATGATGGCTGTCTCATTGTCCATTTCACGAATGGTTCCTGGTACTTCAGAAAGACCGGCTCTTTTTGCCGCTTCCACGCGGTTGTGTCCTGAGATGATTTCAAAGCCGTCGCCGTCTTTGACCGGCCTAACCAAGATGGGCGTAAGAATACCGCTTTGTCTGACACTTTCTGTCATTTCCAGCATCCGGTTTTCAGAATATAGTTTGAATGGATGATCAGGGAAAGGGCGGAGCTGGTCCAATTGGATCAATTCAATCGTTCCCGCCGGTTCCGATTTGATTGGATCTGTTGTCTGAAACAGGTCATCGTATGGGGTTAGTTGTATTTTTCTGCCTGGTTCTTTCAAGTGCGATTACCTCCTTAGTAAAATTTTCATATGCTAATGCAACTTTTCCTCTCGGATCATACTCGAAAATGCTTTTCCCCTCAGCTCCAGCTTCAATGGCTCGAACAGACAAAGGGATTTCACTATTGAAGATGCGAATCTTACTGCCATAGGACTCATGTAATACGCCCAGGATTTCCTTGGTGAAATTGGTGCGTTTGTCGACCATGGTAGGAAGGATCCCATCGATCTTAAGTTCCGGATTGATTTGCCGCTTAACTTTGGCGATCGTTTTTAGCAGAAGCTCCAAGCCTTTTACAGATAGAAAATGTGGTTGCACAGGTATGATGACACTGTCGGACGCGGCAAGGGCATTGATCGTCAGCATGCCAAGAGAAGGCAAGCAATCGATGATGATGTAGTCATATTGGCTTTTAACCTCGTTGACGTACATTTTCAAAATATTCTCCCGACTCAAGGCATTAACCAGAATATTCTCCATCCCAGACAGCTGGATATTGGAGGGAAGAAGATCCAGATTCTTTGTGATTCGAATAATTCCTTCCATCGGCACCAGTGGCTGATCCTCAATGATTTTGGTCATGATATCGGCCACGCCAATAGGGATAGAGTCCGGATTTTGATCAGCCATCATCATGGTGAGATTGGCCTGAGAGTCAAAGTCGATAAGCAGGACCTTGCGACCAGTTCTTTCCAGCCCGGAGGCCAGAGCGGCAGCGGTTGTAGTTTTCCCGACGCCGCCTTTTTGGTTTGCAATTGATAGTGTTTTAGGCATTGATTACCTCCAAATTATATTGTTGTCTGGATTATTGGTAAAAATAAATAATTGTGATAATGGCAATCTTTGATATGTGTTAATATAATTGTTATAAATAATATGCTTGAAATTCTTGTTATCTTGATTTTATGAACTTTTCAACTATTTGGAGGCAATTTGTGACTTAAAAAACCATATATTCTTAACAAATAAAGATAAGAGCATTTGAAGATACATTTACAGTTTGGTTTATTAGGGTAGAAACGCAGATTTGTAATATCGTACAAATGCTTGCTGAGAAATTCGTCCATATATGGAATGCTGCTGACAATTTAGTGATACCTTTTGGAGTAAAAATGGAAATTGACCATGATGAAGAGCAGAACATTTTTAATGATTTAGCTGCATTGTGTACGTATCATGGGTATGCTCATGTTGTTGCATATTTCTGTCTTAAGAGCAACCTTGTAAAGTATATAAAGACTATAAATGCGGATAGTTTTTTGTCAATGTATGCCAAGGATAGACTCCTACGGATAGAAATCACAACGCTAATTGGCTTGATGGTAAAGGGTAATTTAAATGATGCGGCATTAGAATCCGAAGATCTACAACACATGACTGAAAAAACTGAAGAGTTATTAAGTAACCTTCACGATTCTCTCGCTTACCCGATTATTGAAAAAATAAAAAATTCAATTGACGGATTACCAACATCAACATCTCTTTTTTCAAGTGGTGAAGCAATGAGAGAACCGATTTTTTACGCTGGTGAATCAGCATACAGCTTTCAACATCTTGATTTCTGCACTAAGAGGTATTGTGTAGACGACTCATGGATAAAAGCCAATAAAGGATTCGAAATCTCTGAGGCGGCAAGTATTATCGACAGCATTTCACAACTTCAGTATGATAAGTTGAGGAAGTGTGGAGAAATTGGCCCAAAAGAGCTTAAACCAAACTACTCATTTCTTCCAGCATTAATCATTTCAAATGATGAACTTGCTTCACTTTCAGGTTATCCACTTAACACCGTTACGAATGTCTTGAATGCTTTTTCTATTTCTCGACCACAGTCAAACTGCAAATTCAATTCATTGAGCGATTACAATGTAATAAATGCAAAACCTATAATCAAATTGAACGATAAGGACTACTTATTGTATCAGTTTTATAGCCTTACCCAGGCGTTATATGAATCACCATTCTACTGGTTTTTGTCCGACCGAGCCTATTTTGATGATGCTATGATTAATAGAGGTGCTTTCACGGAGAAATTTTCAAATGATCGACTTGAAGTTGTGTTTAGCAAAGAAAGGGTATATAGAAATATCAAAATATTTAAAGATACCGGAAAAGACGCTATCGGAGAAATTGATGTTCTTGTTGTCTTTGCAGACAGAATAATAGTATTACAAGCAAAATCCAAAAGACTGACTCACTTAGCACGGTCAGGAAATGATAAAGCGCTAAAAGATGATTTTAAGAAAAGCATTCAAGACTCTTATGATCAGGCATATACGTGTTCCGAATATTTGCTTGATATTAATAATAAGTTGATTATGAGCAATGGAGAAACACTTGATATTAATCGAAAAATCAAGGAAATATTTATTGTTTGTATTGTTTCTGATCAGTATCCAGCACTGTCATTCCAGTGCCAGAGCTTTTTAAAATATAAAACCTCAGAGATCATTAAGTCACCCTTTATAGCAGATGTTTTTATTCTTGATGTCTTATGTGAAATGCTTGATTCACCTTTATATTTTTTGAGTTATTTAAATCGCAGATCAATGTACTATCACAAATTGACCGCCGAGTCAGAGTTAGCGATTCTATCCTTCCACCTAAGAACGAATTTGTGGATTAAAGATGATTATGATCTTTATTTAGACGATGATTTCTGCACTGATATTGATTTAGCTATGAGTGTAAGACGTTGTGGACTTCCCGGTGAAAGAACTCCAGAAGGGATATTAACGAAAGGAATGAATACGGCAGTAGGAAAAATGATAAAAGAAATAGAGCAAAGTGAGAATCTATGCGCCATTGAATTAGGATTGTATCTACTCCAGCTAAGCGAAGACGCGATAAACGAAATTAATCGAGGAATAAATAAAATTTCGGGAAAAGCTATGATTGATGGTCTACATCATGACTTTTCCATGATGTTTGACCACGGTTATGGATTATCTGTTCACTGCAATGATAAACCAAATGAAATTGCGATGGAAAAGCTTAGGATCCATTGTGAAGCTAAAAAGTACTCGCAACAATCGAACCGTTGGTTTGGTATTTGCATAGAACCAATTAACAAATCACTGAGATTTGCTATTGTTTTAGATTATACCTGGGAATGGTCTCAAGAGCTTGAAACTTTATCAAACGATTTAATTGCAGGACATAAAAACGAACAAATGAATAGAGTAAACAATAAAATCGGTAGGAATGATCCTTGCTCTTGTGGGAGTGGAAAAAAGTATAAAAAATGCTGTGGTAATTTGCTGAAGAGTGGACAAGAAAATATCGAGGAGAAAAATAAATGAATCGCTTTGAGTATTATGACCAAACATTTCATATCCCGATAGAAATTCTCGCGTTATTCTATGATGAATATGATCTTCATGAACTTGGTACTGTGCCCCCCTTAACCTCATCGGTGTGTTCAGCCTGATATTTTACTCAACCACGAAGGAAGCCGTGTTCAAGGCTTTGCGTGGGGAATGAGTCGAAAAAAATTAGCAACGTAAACTATCGGAGGAAAGAATATGGCTATGATTGAAACTTACATGAACAATGTTGCAAGAAAACGTCAGGAATTTGCTAAGCTATCTTCTGATAGGGCAAAGGAAAGTGGGAAGATCCAGCCACTCAAAGCGAAGATACTGTCGGCAAAGTCGACGATTTCACGAACAAAGCAAACATCCACTATTAGATCAAAATTTGCCGAAATTGAACGCCACGAGAAGTCCCTTGCTGTAATCGACAAAAATATGGCCTCAATCGATGGGAAAATTGCTACAAAGGAGAGAGAAATTGCAGCAGAAGAAAAGAAGGTCAGACAGGAGCAGAACAAAATAGAAGCCCAGCGCATTAAGGACGAGAAAAACCGCATAAAAGAATATGATCGACAAATGAAGTCATTTGGTCAGTCATTGCAACAGCATAGTTATGCTCAAACGCAACTTGCTGACGAGATAGAACGGTTGAAATATGTGCCAGAGAAAATCATTGTTCTTTTCTTTGCTACCAATCCTCGTGATACGGACAGACTTCGCTTAGACGAAGAAGTTCGTTCTATTCAAGAAATGATACGCAAATCAGAGCATAGAGATTCTATAATATTTGAAAGCCGTTGGGCTGTTCGACCGTTGGATATTCTTCAAGCCATTAATGAATTGAACCCTGATGTCGTCCACTTTAGCGGACATGGTGCGTTTACGGGTGATTTAATTCTTGAAAACGCTGATGGAACGGCAAAGATGGTAACAAAAAAAGCCATAACTCAAACAATTATGACTTCCTCTGATAAAATTCATCTTCTCTTTTTCAATGCCTGCTTCTCATTTGAGCAGGCAGAATTTGTCACAGAATATGTCGATGCGGCCATAGGGATGACCACGTCAATTGGCGACAAGGCAGCGGTTGCTTTTGCTGCACAGTTTTACTCCTCGCTTGGCTTCGGATTTTCTGTTCAGAAGGCATTTGAACAAGCGAAAGGCGTGTTGATGCTCGAAAGCCCGGATGAACAAGATACGCCTGCATTATATTTGAAAGACGGTATTGATGCGAACTCGCTATACATAGTTCGTCCAAATCTTACTAAATGAAAGCGGAGGGGCATATGGCTTCAATTCGAAATAGGTCGGTTAAATCAATTAAAGATGAACTGATTAAAAAATCGCGCGAGGCGGTCTTAGCTGCGGTACAGATTTATAACAATCCACAAATAACATTCAAGTCTGAGACGTTCATCACGCTATCCGTTATTGCGTGGACGTACCTTATGCACGCTTATTATCGGGGTAAAGGCATTGAATATCGTTATTTCAAGGAGAAGGGGAAGAAGAAGAAATTTGACAAAACCCGTCGAGGTGCAGATAAATATTGGGAACTTGAGCGATGCCTCGATTGCAAAGAGTGCCCACTTGATGATGGAACAAAGAACAACCTGAAGTTTTTGATAGGTATTCGTCATGAGATCGAACACCAGATGACAAGCCAAATTGATGAATTTCTTAGTGCCAAGCTTCAAGCATGTGCTATCAACTACGATTTTTACATTACACAGTTTTTCGGGCAAAAATGTGCTGTTTCAAAAGATTTGGCAATTTCTATACAGTTTGCAGCAATAACACCCAATCAACGCAAGCAACTTGTGTCAAGTGATAAGCTAATAAGCAATCTTCGAAATTACATTTCAGAATTTGAAGATGCATTGACTGATACAGAACTGAAGAACAATCGGTATGCATATCATGTGCTCTATATCCCTATTAGTGTTAACCGTAAAGGTCAAGCGGATAGTGTTATAGAATTCGTTAAGCCAGACTCACCAATGGCAAGCGAAATCGAACGCGTATTGGTGAAAGAAATGGAACGTGCTAAGTTTCTCCCCAGCGAAATTGTTATGCTACTTCAAAAGGAAGGGTATACAAAGTTTGGAATGGCGCAGCATACAGATTTGTGGAAATCTAATGATGCCAAAAATCCTAGCAAAGGATACGGGACCCAAGTCAGTAAACAATGGTACTGGTACAAAAACTGGTTAGATTTTGTGCGTCAACACTGTGCGCGAGAGCATTTAACGCAAATTGGTGGTCTATAAATGAAAAAGACAGAATCATCGGCGCATAAACCGGTGGCTCTACTCATTAACAAGTTGGTCAAATACTGTAATCAGTACCATTCTTCCTTAGCCGGTCGGCATTTTGGGTAATAAGCTCAAGTTGTACCTTGAAAGTCCTGCTAATGACTGTTGATGACCAATCTTCGCCACGAGCAACGGGTTAAATTTTTCGCAATTCTGTCAATCCTACATCCATGGAACGTTTCATAATTTTTAGTAATCAACAGTACTTTCGATTAACACTTTGCAAAAATTATGCTCAAATTATGTTCAAAACAACAGTTCATCCTTAAAAAACTCGCATTTTTGGACAAACAAAAACTCCTATTTCCCTTACAGGCTGTAGGAGTTTCGTTTGGAGCCGATTAACGGATTCGAACCGTTGACCTGCTGATTACAAATCAGCTGCTCTACCAACTGAGCTAAGTCGGCGTTTGATTACTTTTGTTCGTAACGCGCAAGAGAAATTATACGAATTCACAGGCAGATTGTCAACCCCTGTATTTGAATTTGCTCTATTTTCACTGTTTGTGACTGGTTCTTTTCGTTTATTCCGGGATTATGCTGAAATAAGCTGAATTTAGATGGATAATTCAAATGCTCCGCGACTCCGGGATCCCGCGATTCCGGGATTTTTCGGAATTATACAATATAGGATTCCGCGTTGCATTCTGCACTGGTTGCCGTTCCGCATTTCGCGCGGCTTGTTTCTCATCATGCTCCACGCAGATCATTATTCCTTTCCCCTGATACAACAATCCTATATTTTCACAAATAATACAAATTAAGATTGACAATGTAGTTTTACTACATTATGATTGGGATCGAAGGAGAGCACTTAGTTCCTGCTAAAAATCTATTCAATAAGTGCTTCATAATAAGATGAAACCAGAGAAAAAAGCGAGTGAAATGAATGTGGCTGAACTGGCACGGTATATTGACTATTCTGTTTTGAAGCCGGAATTTACTGAGAAGGAAATTGTTGATTTGACGAAGGACGGGGTTCGTCTGGGATGTGCGACGATCTGCATCAATCCTGTTTATATGGACTTATGTGATCTTTATGTAAAGGGAAGCGAGACGATGCTGTGCCCCGTGTGCGACTTTCCTTTTGGTATGAGTTCGACGGAGTCCCGGGTGAAGCAGATCGAAATCGCTGCGAAGTATGATTCTGTTAAGGAAGTGGATATTGTCGCGAATATTGGATGGATTCGAGGCGGGCTTTATGAAAAGGTCACGAATGATTTGAAGGCCTGTACGGATGCAGCGCATAAGTTCGGAAGACAGATCAAGGTGATATTTGAGACGGACGCTCTTAATGACGAGCAGATCAGAAAGACGTGTCATTGCTGCGTTGAGGCGGGTGTTGATTTTGTGAAGACCAGCACTGGATTTCTGACTGGATTTGAGAGCCATGGTGCTACTCCTGAAGTCATTCAGCTGATGATGGATGAAGTGGCGGGCAGGTGTCAGGTTAAGGGAAGCGGCTGTATCCGAACAAGAGAGCATTTTCTCCAGCTGATCGATATGGGGATTGATCGAATGGGTGTCGGTTATAAATCTGTACCGGTTGTACTGGGACTGGATATTCTGGCATAATTAGCACAGAAATAAGTAGTGAGTTTATTTCTGTGTCGGAATTTTTCAGTGTCTGAGTTTTTTCAGTGGTGATAAAATGAAATGATGTGAGGGATATGGATGGAATCTCATGAGAGTAAGATCAAGAAATCATATGGTTCCTTAAGGCCTTCAGAGAAAAAAGTTGCGGATTTCGTGCTTCTGAAGGGGTATGCCATCTCGTCTATGTCTTTGGCGGAACTTGCTGCCGATGCCGGGGTAAGCGAGCCTACTGTTATGCGATTTGTTAAAAGCCTCGGATTGAGTGGTTTTAAGGAATTCAAGTTGGGACTTATGAAGGACTGGGGAAAAGAGGATGTAGAGGGCAAATCAGGCAGTAATCTTTTGGTTGAGTTTCATATCAGCGAGAAGGACCGTATCGAAGATATTCCATCCAAAATAATCGGATTGACTATAAAGGCACTTGAGGATACACTGAAGATTATAAGCATTGATGATTATAATAAAATCATTGCCATGATCTGTGAATCCAACATCATTGATGTGTATGGCGTTGGAAATTCAGGAAGTGTAGCAAGCGACCTGACAGTTAAGCTGGTGCGTATTGGCTTGAACTGCAGGAATTTCAGCGACAACCACGTCCAGCAGATCTGCGCCGGTCACTTGACGCCGAGTGACCTCGCCATCGCGATATCTCATTCGGGAAGTACAATCGATACGGTCAATACGCTTAAGATTGCCAGGGAATCCGGCGCGAAAACTGTTGCCATTACTAACTTTAAAGGGAACTACATTTCACAGTATGCTGATATTACCATCTATACCGGAGATGTTGAGACTGTTTTTTACAGTGAGACAATGGCTTCCCGAATATCACAGCTGGCCATCGTAGATATGCTGTATATGGGTATTTTGCTAAGTGACTTTGGGCTGTATACGAACCGGCTCGATAAAATAAACCTTTTGGTAAAAGAAAAGAATTACTGAATGGAGGCTTAAAAATGATTCAAATGATGCAGAAGAATCCTGCAAAGCAACAGATTGGCGTTATTGGACTGGCGGTTATGGGTGAGAACCTCGTCATGAATATGGAGAGCAAAGGCTTCTCTGTAGCGGTTTTCAACCGAAGTACGGACAAAGTGACAAATTTCATCGAGGGACGGGCCAGAGGCAGGAATATCGTCGGAACTTATTCGATTGAAGAGCTTGTCAGCACACTGGAGACACCTCGCAAAGTTATGCTGATGGTCAAGGCCGGCAAGCCTGTGGATGATTTTATTGAGCTTTTACTTCCTTTTCTGGAAAAAGGCGACATCATCATCGACGGCGGCAACTCGCATTTTCCGGATACTATTCGGCGTACGGCGTATGTGGAGAGCAAGGGTCTGCTGTATGTAGGCACCGGCGTCTCCGGCGGCGAGGAGGGCGCGCTGAAGGGCCCGAGCATGATGCCCGGAGGATCAGCGGCAGCGTGGGCGTTTGTGAAGCCGATTTTCCAGGCTATCTGCGCCCGGGTCGACGGCATTCCCTGCTGTGACTGGGTAGGCGAAAATGGTGCCGGTCATTTCGTGAAGATGGTCCATAACGGTATCGAGTACGGCGATATGCAGCTGATCTGCGAGGCCTATTACCTTATGAAGGAATATGTCGGACTTACGGACGATGAGATGCATGAGGTATTCGATGAGTGGAACCACGGCGACCTGGACAGCTACCTTATTGAGATAACACGAGACATTCTTGCTTATAAGGATACGGATGGTGAGCCCCTTGTCGAAAAGATCCTGGATGCGGCAGGCCAGAAGGGCACGGGAAAGTGGACATCCATCGCGGCTCTCGACGAGGGTATCCCGCTGACGCTGATTGGTGAATCGGTCTATTCCCGCTGCCTGTCTGCCATGAAGGACGAGCGTGTGGCGGCATCCAGGGTCCTCAAAGGTCCGAAGGCCCGTTTCACAGGCGACAGGAAAGCGTTCATCGAGGATATTCGCCAGGCACTTTTTGCCTCGAAGATCGTATCCTATGCCCAAGGTTATACGCTGATGCGTTCAGCGGCAAAGACATACGGATGGAAGCTGAACTACGGAGGCATTGCGCTGATGTGGAGAGGCGGATGTATCATTCGTTCTGTATTCCTTGGTAAGATCAAGGATGCCTATGACGGAAGTCCGGATCTTACTAACCTGCTGGTCGATCCATTTTTTATCGAAAAAGTGGATGCAGCACAGGCCGGTTGGAGAAGAGTGGTCTCCGCCGCCGTTCTTAACGGTCTGTCGGTTCCGGCATTTGCGACAGCTCTGGCTTATTACGATGGCTACCGGAGCGAGAACCTGCCGGCGAATCTTCTGCAGGCGCAGCGCGATTATTTTGGCGCGCATACATATGAGCGAGTTGATCAGCCAAGAGGCAAATTTTTCCACACCAACTGGACAGGTGAAGGCGGAAATACAGCGTCGTCGACTTATGATGTTTGAAATGATTTGAACATGTGTATAGCGGCTAAATGAGGCAAAAAGGGCAAACGAGAGGGCAAACGAGGCCCAAAGAGGCAAACGAGCGCCCAAGCGAGGCAAACGAGAGGTAAAAGAGATGAAAATCAAAAACAACTGTACATATGGTCTTGCCGCACCCACAAGCATGGGCGTACGTATCACACCCGCCGACCGTCAGCCGATCAGCACCAGTTATTTATATACTATGGAGTCGACAAGCGCCGAGTCCAATGTTGCCAATATTTCTGCATCCCTTGGATTCCGTGCAAAGCTTCTGACAACATTTGTTCAGAACAGTGATATTTCGCTGTTCATCAAAGGGGAACTAAGGAAGAGAAACATTGAATTTGAAGGGCCGGAAGTACCTCAGGGAGGACCTTGGGGTTACCGACACCAATTCAATATCGCAGACAGCGGTTACGGGCTTCGTGCTCCCCATGTACTAAATGACCGTGCAGGGGAAGTCGGCCGGACACTGAGTGTGAAGGATTTCGATCTGGACCGTATTTTCGGTAAAGAGGGCGTTGCCATCCTTCACTTATCCGGACTGATTGCAGCACTTTCTCCGGAGACCGGCGAGTTCTGCCTGCATCTTGCCAGAGCAGCAAGAAAGTACGGGACAAAAATCAGTTTTGACTTGAATTACCGCGAATCTTTCTGGGAGAACCGCAAGGATGAACTCCGGGATATTTTCAAACAGATCGCAGGACTCTCCGATATCCTGGTCGGCAATGAAGAAGATTTTCAGCTGGCACTTGGTATTGAAGGACCGGAGGCGGGCGGCAGCGGACTGGACCAGAAAATAGACGGATTTAAGGGCATGATTACCCGCGTCAGGGAGACATATCCGTCTGTTTCCGTATTCGCAACAACCTTAAGGCAGGTCATCAGTGCGAATACACATCTTTGGGGCGCTATCATGCTTCATGACGAAGACTGGTATGTGATTGAACCGAGGGAAATTCCGGTTTATGACCGTATTGGCGGAGGGGATGCCTTTGTCGGCGGACTCCTGTATGGTGTTCTTCGCGGCTGGGAACCGGAAAAATGGAGTCAGTTTGGATGGGCTGCGGGTGCCATGGCAACTACTCTAGCTGCAGATTACGCATCCCCGATAAGCGATGAACAGATCTGGAACATTTACAAAGGGAATGCAAGGGTCATACGCTGAAGCAGCAGCGAAAAAATACAACGGGAGCATAATGGTGATCATTATGCTCCCGTTTTAGGCGAGGAGAAGAATATAACTGAAATGGTTAAGTGCATGCCTTTTATTTGGCTATCAGGATGGAGTTGCCGTGATCTTTAATATACTTGACTACTTCCGCCGGCGGTTCTTCATCGGTGATCAGGACGTTGATTTTGCTCAGACTGCAGTATGTTATGAGGGACACGGGGCCGCATTTGCTGCTGTCTGCCAGAAGATAGACTTCTTTGCTGCGCTGGATCGCTGTGCGCTTTAAATCGGCTTCCAGGGGCGTTGAGCAGGTAAGACCGCTGGCGATTGAGTAGCCGGTGGTTGCTATCAGCGCTTTGTTGATATTGAATGCCTGCAGAAGCTGGACAGCACTTGACCCGATGAAGGACATGGTCTTTCTATTGAGTGTGCCGGAAAGAGATATGACAGTTATGTTGCTGTTGGGGGTAGCCCGGTTAATAATCTCAATATTATTGGTAAGGACAGTTATATCCTTTTTGTTAATCAGGTGATCGATAATTTGTGTGGTCGTCGTTCCGGAATCAATGAAAATAATATCTCCGTCATCAATGAGTCCGGCAGCCGCGGTGGCTATTGCGACTTTAGCGGACTGACTGGAGATGTATCGTTCTTCAAAGGAAGATATTTCTTTTCTGGCCGATACAGTTACTCCGCCGTAAATCTTGATGATATCACTGTTTTCAATTATTTCACCCAAGTCTCTGCGAAGGGTACTTTTTGAAATATCAAAGTGGTTGCAGATTTGATCGAGAGTAACTGTTTTGTTCTCATAAATATAGTTTCGGATATCTTCAATACGTTTAGGCCTCATAAATTACCACCTTAATTGACTGGATGATTTTGTGAATTATAATATATTCATTCTATCACAGTTATATTAGAACATACCACAAAAATGCAGCAAATTTGGTGCTTTATTTCAAAAAAAGATGACATTTTGATTTAATTATCGCCGAATATGGTCAATATAATTCAAATCTCATACAAAGTGTGCTAAAATACATCTAAAACATTGTCACTATTTGCTTTGGAATATAAGCTGGAATTATGCAATAAAGGTGCGATAAAGGGAGGAATCAATTTGAGCAAGTATTTTGGGAACCCTGATTTTGATGCGGACGGTATGAAGCTGCTTACGAGTACGGACGGCCCTTTTCCGGACATGATGATGAACATTAGTGTTCATCAGATCAGAAAAGGCGCTGCGCTCAAGTTGAATAAGGAAAAAGAGGAGACAGCCGTGCTGCTGATCAGCGGGGATGTGACGTTCCGATGGGAGGAGCAGACCGCAAACGCGGTAAGAGAAGATCCTTTCAAGGGAGATGCTGTATGCCTTCACGTTGCAAAGGGAGTCGCAGTAACCGTCGAAGCATTGGAGGATAGTGAGGTTCTGGTTCAGTCAGTAGAGAATGACGGCGTTTTTGCCAGTATGCTCTATACACCGGAGACGACACCTCAAGGTACTTTCGGCAAGGGGCAGTTCGAAGGTAAGGCCGAAAGGAAAGTGCGGACTTTCTTTGACTGTCATAATGCGCCCTATTCCAACATGGTGATCGGCGACCTTACCGTTCCGCAGGGAGGGTGGTCGAGTTATCCGCCGCATGGGCACGAACAGCCGGAAGTCTATTATTACCGGTTTGATAAGCCGCAGGGCTTCGGCGCCTCTTTCGTCGGAGATGAAGTTGCCATAATAACGGACAGAGGTTTTGCGGCTATTCCCGGTGGGCTGACTCATCCCCAGGTTAATGCGCCCGGATATCCGATGTACTATGTCTGGATGATCCGGAATTTCGAGAATAATCCGTGGACAGAAAGAAACTATGATCCTGCACATCTCTGGCTTCTTGACTGACTGTGCTGCAGCTGACCTCGATTTTGGGCCGGAAAGTCAAAAATCGCGGGAGGAAAGACGAAATGATTTAGCTGAATAATTGACATGAATAAAGAAATGCTGTCCGGTGAAGGGGTGTTCACCGGACAGCAGTTCCTTTTTGTACATTAAATATTCGAGTGACCGGCCGCTTGACTGCGCGAGATTACGTGAGACTGTGAGAGATTGCGCACGCCTGCGTGAGACTGCGCGCGGATTAATACTGCCGGGCTGTTTTTAAGTGTTCTTTCATATCCTTCGTAGCGTCAACGACGCTTTGGATTCCGGATACTTCGGCCTGGCCGCATCTCCAGAAGGCTTCATAACCGTCCGACATGGTCTTCGGAAGAATTTTAATGTCGATGACGGTGGAGGCGCTTTGCGTCCTGGCATCTTTGAGAGCCGCAATCAGCTGTTCTTCCGTCTTGGCGGTGTAGGTTTTACATCCGTAGCCTTCACCGATTTTGGCAAAATCCACATAGATAAGACTGCCGTCAAGCTGGCCTGATGTATCGCTGCGGTAGCGCATTTCTGTTCCGAAGCTTCCCTGGCCGCGCTCCATCTGGAGGTTATTGATGCAGCCGAATCCGGCGTTGTCAAAGACGAGGCAATTGATTTTTTTGTGCTCCTGAAGGGAGGTTGCCAGCTCGGAGTGCAGCATCATAAACGAACCGTCGCCCAGAAGCGCATATACTTCTCTGTCGGGTTCCGCTATTTTGACGCCCAAAGAGGCACCAATCTCATAACCCATGCAGGAGTAGCCGTATTCCATGTGGTAGCTGCGTTCGCTTCTGGCACGATATACTCTCTGAAGATCTCCCGGAAGTGATCCGGCCGCGCCGACTACGATATCACTGTCTTCGAGTGTCTCATCGAGGATACCCAAAACACGTGTCTGCGTAAGGGCTGTTCCGAGTGCTTTTGAATACTCTTCCAGACGTCCGGTAAGATCGTCCTTGACCTCCGGGATAAATCCGGAGCCCGTATATTTTACATGGAAGAGACGGTCAAGTTCCTTGTCCCAGTCCTTTTTGGCATCAATAATTTCGTTGGTATAGGATGACTTATAGCCGTCTGCAATCAAAACATCTGTCAGCATATCCAGGGCGGTCTTTGCATCGGCAGTGACACGGACAGCGTCCATTTTGTAAGCATCAAAGACAGCAATATTGATGTTGACGAAGTTGACATCCGGATTCTGGTAAAGCCATTTGGAGGCTGTCGTAAAGTCCGTGTATCTTGTTCCTACTCCTATGACAAGGTCAGCTTCCTGTGCCAGAACATTGGCCGAAAGACATCCTGTGGTTCCGATCCCTCCGACATTCAGGGGATGGCTGAAGAGTGTTGCGCTTTTGCCGGCCTGTGTCTCCGCATAGGGGATGTTAAACGCTTCGGCAAACCGGGTTAGCGCCGGGCCTGCTTCTGAGTATCTTACGCCGCCGCCGCAGATGAGGATAGGCTTTTTCTTTTGTTTGATGAGTTCCGCTGCTTCTTTGAGCATGGCCGATGTGGGAATTGTCCTTTCGATGCGGTGAACTCTTTTCTGGAAAAAATAATCGGGATAATCATAGGCTTCGCCCTGGACATCCTGCGGGAGGCAGATGGTGACGGCTCCGGTATTGGCCGGGTCGGTGAGTGTCCTCATTGCGCTGATCATCGCCGACATCAGCTGTTCGGGACGGTTGATTCTGTCCCAGTACTTGCTTACGGCACGGAAAGCGTCGTTGGTTGTAAGGGTCAGATCATGGAATTGCTCCATCTGCTGCAGCACGGGATCCGGCTGCCTGACCGCATAGGTATCGCCGGGAAGAAAGAGTACCGGGATACGGTTTGCCGTTGCGGTTGCCGCAGCTGTGACCATGTTGGCGGCTCCCGGTCCGACGGAAGAAGTACAGGCATAGATCTGGCGGCGATGGTTCTGCTTGGCAAATCCCATAGCCGCGTGAGCCATACCCTGCTCATTTCTTCCCTGATGGACAAGAAGGTCGCCGGGATTCTCATCGAGTGCCTGGCCGAGTCCCAACACGTTGCCGTGTCCGAATACGGTAAAGACGCCTTTTACAAATTTGTGCTCAGCTCCGTCAAATTCAACATATTGCTGATTCAAAAACTTTACAATGGCCTGACCAACTGTTAATCGAATCGTTTCCATAGCTTTCTCCTACTTATTTAAATGATTTCTGAATTAATTTGCTGATGTACAAAAGGGGAGGGTAGATCCGCCGTATGGCATGGCAATTATAGATGCATCGTTTCCGAGCACACGAAAAGCTTCCTCCATGGCGCTTTGGGCGTCACTGAAGGGTTCCAGGTGGCACTTTCTGACAAAATCATCGCCAAGATCGCTTACCAGAAAAATTCTTGCCGACTGCAGAACAAGGGCAATCGCTGCTGCTTTGTGTCCGCCGAGCTGGAAATCTTCCTGGATATGGGGGATCATGTCGCCGGCACACTTGTGCCCGAGCATCCATTCTTCAAAAGTATGCTCGCCCAGACCTTCTTTGGCCGACGCCAGCCAGACAACAATTCCGCCTTCTTTTACCGCGTGTTTGGAGTTATCAAGAGCTTTTTGTGCCTGGTACAGATTGATATCCTTGGGATACCCGCCCGGAGAGACGATAACAATATCGGCTTTTTCGGGAATATTCACAAGATACATGCTGTCCAGAAATTGGCAGCCGGCCCGGTGGGCTTTGACATGATGTCCGCTTACGCTTTTAACGATATGTTTCTTTTCGTCGAGCACGACGTTGACGATGAAGTCGATCGAGACATAATCGGCGACTTCTTCGATGTCCTCCCGTACCGGGTTGCCGTCAAGCGCACCGGCTTTTGCTTCCGGCAGAACCATCTTGCAATGGTTGGCTGAGATGGCTTTCCTTGTAGAGACGCCGGGCATGATTGCCTTGGCGCCGCCGCTGTATCCGGCAAAATAGTGGAACTCAATATTTCCGACACAGATGCGCCTGTCTGCCCGGACAACGGGTCCGAAGACTTCGTAAGGCGTACCTCTTGAGCTTGTTCCGACCAGGACGAAATCATCGACGGAATCAATACACGAGACACTTTTGTATACCTCGTCTCCGACCATCGCGCGCATTTCCTTTTCGGTATGCGGCCGATGGCTGCCCAGGGCAAAGACGACAGTAATATCTTCTTTTTGTATACCTGCAAGATACAGCCTTTTCAGAATGACAGGCAGGATTTTGTAAGAGGGGACAGGGCGTGTAATGTCGCTTGTGATGATGGCGACAGTCTCGCCTGGTCTGACAATTTCTTCGAGTCTCGGTGAGCCGATCGGCTCGTTCATAGACCGCTCCAGTTCATCTGTTTCATCAGCGATAGGGGAGCCGCTTAATTCGTTAGGCTTCAATACAGCAATTACATTCTCTGCAGGAAGATCCAGCTCGATTTTCTTTTTGTCATATCCAAACTCAATTATCATGTTACTCTCCATCATCCAGGTAACCGGACGTCAATTTATTCAGAAAATATTTTATTTCTGTAATTTTAACTTTACCACTTCGCGGACCATTTCAATAATTTTTTCGGGAGTCAGTTCATATACTTTGCGAAGATAGCCTTCTTCACCGACCTGGCCGAACCGGTCGTTGACACCGACAAAGCGCATTGGCGCGGGATGATTTTTGGCCAGGCATTCGGCGACGGCGCTTCCCAGCCCGCCGATGATATTGCAGTTCTCTGCGGTTACAATAGCGCCTGTCTTTTTGGCGGCCGCAATAACGGCAGCTTCATCGAGGGGCTTTATAGTGAACATATCTAGTACCTGTGCGGATATACCTTCTTTTGCAAGTTCTGCCGCGGCTTCAAGTGCTACGGCTACCATGATTCCGGCGGCGATGATGGTTACATCGGTTCCGTCTTTGACTTCGTTTGCTTTTCCGACTTCAAATTCGCTTCCGGCTTCATATACGGCAACACTGTTTTTGCGGGGCGTGCGGATATATGTGAGTCCCTGCCGATCTTTGGTCTTGATGAGAACATCCTCGAGCTGCACGGAATCGACGATATCGATGACGGCAGCGCCCGGGACGACGCGATACAGGGCAACATCTTCAAACGGCATATGAGTTCCGCCGTTGTAGGCGGCAGTCACTCCCGGATCGGATCCAATGATGCGGACATTGTTTTTAGCGTATCCGATAGAGAGGAATGCCTGATCAAAACAGCGTCTGGATGCGAAGGGTCCGAAAGTGTGTGCGTACGGCTTTTTGCCTGCGGCCGACATACCGGCGGCCACGCCCATCATATTTGCTTCCTGAATACCGCAGTCAATGGCTCTTTCGGGATATTTTTTGCGGACTTTGGTAGTGGACATGGAATTCATAAGATCAGCATCGAGATATACAACCTGCGGATCCATCTCAATCAGTTTCTCGATGGCTGCCGCGAAGGCGTCTTTCATAGCTATTTTTTCTTTGTCACCGTTATAGATTACTTTGTACACGCTTAAACCCCTCCAATCACTTTGTCGAGTGCTGCTATTGCTTCGTCGGCCACTTCAGGGCTTATGGTGATGTGGTGATTGAATTCAATTGCCTCAACAGCAGGAACTCCGGCACCCTTTATCGTATTAAGCACGATCATTGCAGGCCTGTCTCCCTGTTCCTTTTGTGCCTTGTGCACCGCAGCGGCAACAAGATCCGGGTCCGATCCGTCAATGGTCTGCACATACCAGTCAAAGGACGCAAATTTGGCTCCGATATCACCCATATTCATGATCTCATCTGTGGTGCCATCGAGCTGTTTGTGGTTATAATCGATAAATGCGATCAGATTTCCCAGTTTTTTGTGTGCTGCAAACAGCGCCATTTCCCAGACCTGACCTTCGTTGCATTCGCCGTCGCCCATAATCAGATAGACTCTGGATTCCGACTTGTCATACTTGAGGGCAAGAGCGAGGCCTGCTGCTGTGGAAGCGCCCTGACCGAGAGAGCCGGTCGTCATATCGATTCCGGGGGTAAGATTCCTGTCACAGTGGCTGGGAAGACGGGTTCCCGGCTTGTTGAGCGTCATCAGCCAATCCATCGGGAAAAATCCTTTGAGCGCCAGTGTGGCGTAGATGGCAGGACCGGCATGACCTTTCGAACAGACAAGACGGTCTCTTTTGTCCCAGGAGGGATCCTTAGGATCGTAATGCATAATTTCGCCGTACAATGCTGCGATTGTATCTGTTATCGACAGGGAACCGCCGATGTGTCCAAATCCGAGCTCTTTGAATTCCTGAAGCTCCGCTTTTCTGATTTGGGCGGCAAATATTTTGAGACTTGTCATTTTATACCTCCGTATGCTTTTTCCATTGCATCCACCAGGGGAAGCTTTTTTCCGGACATAAATCTTATCATAGCGCCGCCTGCCGTGCATACATAACTGATATTCTTAATGTCAATGAATTTCATAGCTGAATTAACCGTGTCACCGCCGCCGATAACGGAATATCCGTTACTGTCTGCTATTGCCTGCCAAACACCCCTTGTTCCGTTAATAAAGAGGGGATCTTCGTAGACGCCGGCAGGACCGTTGGCAAAAATTGTTCCGGCTGATGCGAGAATCTGTGCATACTTTTCTATCGTTTGGCTGCCGATATCCAGATAAAGCGCGTCGAGCGGCATCTCGGAGACGCTGATTTCCTTGCGCGCTTCTTCCTTTTTGATTGCCACATCGACAGGCATTTCAATTCTGCCGGGATAATCGTCCAGATATTTTGCGGCGGCATCGACAAAGACTAACAGATCCTTGCTCTTTAGAAATTCAAGGGTTCTGCTTCCGACATCGACACCTGAAGCGATCAGCATAATAATACCGGTGATTCCGGTGGTCAGGATTTTGTCAGCCGTCCCATTACTGAGAACGGTCTCCATCATACCGAATGCGTCGCTGATCTTGGCGCCGCCAAGTACGAACACCGCCGGATGCCGTGCGTTATCACGGACTGCGCTTAAAGCGCTGTATTCATCGAAAAACTGGAATCCTGCGGCGGATGGAAGGAGCTGCTGGAATCCGGTCATGCTCGGACAGTTGCGGTGCGCTGCGGAGAAGGCGTCATTGACGTACAGGTCAAACAGCGGGGTCAGCCTTCGGATCAGATATGTGTTTTTCATCTCCTCGGGAGCGAGTTTAACATCTTTTTCGAAAGTGGAGACTTCTTCTGTCAGGTATCGTAAATTGCCCAGGAGAATACATTCGCCGCTTTTCAGGTTTCTTACTGCATCGACTGCGGCATCTCCGCAGACATCATCGATGTACCGTATGGCGTAACCTGCCGACTCGGCCAGGATCTGGGCATGCTCTTTCATGGGAATCAGATTCTGATAATCGAGTGTATCACCCTGGTGGGCGATAACCGCAACGGCCGCTCCCTGGTCCAGAAGGTATTGGAGCGTTACCGCATTCTTACGAATGCGGTTAACGTTCACAATAGCGTTTGTGGCTGGATCAAGAGGAGAATTGATATCCGGCCGGAACAGAACTTTCTTTCCGGAAAGTTCAAAGTCTTTAATTGAACGAATTTTTACTTCCATTTTCCTATCCCCAGATATTTATTGGTTGCAGCGGTTCCTTCTTCGCGTGTCTGCTGGAGGCCCATTGCTGCACGGATCGCATCCATAGTCTCAGGAATCGTTACTGACTCCTGCGGGATGTTGATTGCATACATAATTTCATCACCGGATTCTACGATACAGTCTTCCCAGAGACCGATTTCGTACATATCACCGCGCGGATTACCCAGATCGCGGGCGTAACGGAAGAACGAGGCGTTGCCCTGGAAACCTTCATCAATTGTAACCACACGAATGCGGTCATGATGGAGGAAGGACTTCAGCGCCATCTCTTTTGTAATTTTGACCTTACCCTTGGCGACAACTGTAATGATGTGGCCGTGGGTTACCGGGGTATGGACCAGGATGCCGGTTGCTTCGACATGCGGCATGATTGTCATCAGATCAAGCGCCTGATGAGAGGGAGCCTTGTCCATCTGAAGTGCATTTGTAAGGCCGCGGTGATAGTCCCCCGGATCTGCCACCCTGCGGATAATCGTTATGGCAACCTTTTCAATTCCGTAATCGCGGTCAAGGCAGTCAACCGAACGGATCAGACCGGTTGTATTGCAGCTTGTCAATTTGAGATAGTCAACATTCAGACCTTTTTCATAGTTGGCGTATCCATGGAAAAATACATCGGCAACTGAATTTTTTTCACCGCCCTGGAAAATGGCCTTGACACCTTTCTGGAGATAAAGTTCTTTATTTTTGACACCGACGCCTCCCGGTGAGGAGTCCAGCATAATATCAACCTTATCAAGAAGATCCATAAATGTTCCTGAAACAGGAATATTCAGTTCGTCAAATTTTGCCCTGTTGCTGTCGTTAACAAGGTAGAGATCGTAGGGCATTCCTTTTTCTTTCAGCGCGCGGATAGAGAGTGTGGGGGCCAGATCAGCTATGCCGACAAGCTCCATATCACCCTGAAGTGCGACGCCGTCAGCCAGTCGCTGGCCTATGACTCCATATCCAGCAACTCCAACTTTTACTTTTGCCATTTTCATACCTCCCAATTTTGATTTTCCTATTGTTATGCTTTCCTATTTGTCTGCTGTATGCCCACCGCATTAACACATTGTCTATGAATGTTGCTACTTGTGAGTCAAAAACAAGCGAAATCAAGTAATTTTGCATAATCTGTCCGATAAAATGACTGATTACATTAAATCAAATGGTATAAATTTTGTCAACAGATTATCAATAGTTGTTCATAAATAGAGAACGTTGAATTGCGGTATTTGTGCGAAGAAATATGAAAAACTTACTTCTGAGGCAAAAATGTACATAAAAGGGCTTGATTTATGTCTGACGATAGGGCAATATCAACATATAATTTCATGGTTTTTCTTTGTAAGTATGGTTTGACTGACAATCTTTTGACAAAATGTTGGCAAAAAAGTGTTTATGCGGATCGCCTGGAGAATGCAGGTGATCAGACATCGTACCAAAGAAAAACCGGTTGCTTTTTGCAGGAGACTAATCAGGATACTAATATTTTATTTTATCTTGAGCAGTCTGGGATTTGGATTTGCACGAACAGAAAAACAAAAAAATGGAGGATTGACTATGTTTGACAAGGAAAAGGTTCTGCTTGGAATCGCTCCGATTGCATGGACGAATGATGATATGCCTGATCTGGGCAAAGAGAATTCATTTGAACAATGCATCAGCGAAGCTGCTCTGGCTGGATTTCAGGGAACGGAAGTCGGCAACAAATACCCGCGTGATCCAGACATCCTTAAGGGATATCTGGAAGTTCGCAATCTGCGGATTGCCAGTGCTTGGTTTAGTTCCTTTCTTACAACGAAGCCGCATGAGGAGACAATTGCAGAATTTTTAATACACCGGGACTTTCTCCATGCAATGGGCGCTAAGGTTATCGTGGTTTCCGAACAGGGACACAGTATTCAAGGCCAGCTTACAACACCGGTTTTCGAAGAAAAATATATCATGAACGATGAAGAGTGGATGAATCTGACAACGGGACTTGAAATGCTTGGCCGGTTGGCCGGGGAAAAGGGTATGAAAGTTGTTTATCACCACCATATGGGAACGGTTGTTCAGACGACAGCGGAGATCGACCGTCTTATGGACAGTACCGATCCGGAACTTGTCTCGCTGCTTTTCGACAGCGGACATCTTGTTTTTTCGGGCGAGGATGAAAAAGAAATATTAAATAAGTATATAAAGAGAATTGCGCATGTCCACTTGAAGGATATCCGCCCGGAGATTGTTAAAAAAGTAAAAGAAGAGAATCTAAGCTTCCTGCAGGCCGTCCGTCTGGGTGCCTTTACTGTACCGGGTGACGGAGCTATCGACTTCAGACCGCTCTTTGCTGTTTTGGATGCAAATCATTACGAGGGTTGGATGCTTGTGGAAGCCGAACAGGATCCTGCGATCGCAAATCCTTTCGTATATGCCAAAAAAGCCAGAAAATATATTCAGGAAAATGCAGGACTCTGATAGATCCGCCGCAAATTAATTCAGGAGGAAATAACTATGTTGAGAATAGGTATTATTGGTGCCGGGCGTATCGGCAAGGTTCACGCTGAAAGTATTACATTTCATGTCAAAAATGCAAAGGTAGCTGCTATGGCCGATCCGTTCATGTCGGAAGAGACAGAAAAATGGGCAAAGGATCTTGGCGTCGGGAAGTGCTGCAAGGACTATCATGATATTTTGAATGATCCGTCCATTGACGCCGTGATGATCTGTTCGTCAACACAGACACACGCCCCGATATCAATTGAAGCCATCCGCGCGGGCAAACATGTATTTTGCGAGAAACCGATCTCTCAGGATCTGACACAGATTAAAGAGGTCATGGAAGTCCTCGCCACTTCAAGTGTCAAATACCAGGTTGGATTTAACCGCCGATTCGATCACAACTTCCGTGCCGTTCGTGCTGCTATTACGGAAGGCAAAATAGGGGATGTGCATATTGTTAAAATTACATCCAGGGATCCGGGTTCTCCGCCGATTGAATATGTAAAAGTTTCCGGCGGCATGTTCCTTGATATGACAATTCATGATTTTGACATGGTTCGCTTTCTGACAGGGAGCGACATTGAAGAGATCTATGTCAATGCAGCAGTACTCGTTGACCCGGAAATCGGAGCCGCGGGAGATGTCGATACAGCCATTATTTCCATGAAGCTGAAAAATGGTGCACTGGCAGTTATTGATAATTCACGTAAGGCGGAATATGGATATGACCAGCGGGCTGAAGTATTCGGTTCGAAGGGACAGGTTGCAGTGACCAATGATTCGCTTTCTACGCTGGTGGTCAGTAATGCCGACGGCGTTACTGCAGAGAAGCCCCTGTTCTTTTTCCTGGAGCGATATATGGAATCTTTCTCACGTGAGATGAATGAGTTCGTTGATGCAGTAATAAATGATACGGAAGTTCCTGTTACTGTAAATGACGGTCTGCAGGCTGTTTTGATAGGCGTTGCGGCTGCAAAATCTGTGCGTGAGAACCGTCCTGTCAAGCTTTCGGAGATTGTTTTTTAATAATTGATGTAGTTAGTAAAGTTGTGAAACTGCACTGCCTAATTGTGATTTTGTGACAATGTTTGTGGAAAGACTTCGGTTGATATTCTGGGCTTTGTGACAAGTTGACAATATTAATGGCAAATTGTTGACAATATATTGACAAAGTAACGAATGCTTGTTTTAATATAGAAGAATGAAGAAGAGGCAGGTAGTCATTGAAATCATAAACTGATTCAGTAGACACCAAAAAAAATCTGGGAGGAAAGTTATGAAAAAACTACTATCTATTTTGGTTTCCGTTCTCTTAGTATCTGGAGCCCTTGCAGGATGCACGGCACAAACAGATGCAACAACAGCAGCCACGACAAAAGAAGCCGCTGTAACAACAGCAGCAGAAGTAACAGAAGCCGTTGTAGAAACAACAGCAGCAGCGGGCGGAGATACGTACACAGTTGGTTATTGCATTAATAATTTCAATGACACATTCCAGACCTACATTGAAAAAGCCGTTGAAGATTACGTTGCAGCAAACCCGGAGCTTTCCCTTGAGACAGCTGACGCCCAGGAAGACGTTGTCAAGCAGCAGGATCAGGTCAACACATTTATCGCACAGGGTGTTGACGCACTTATCGTTGTTCCTGTAGATACAAGTGCCATGGAGCCTATTACAAAAGCTTGTCAGGATGCAGGAATTCCTCTTTGCTATGTAAATAGAAATCCTTATTCCGGCGTAGAAGACACAATGCCCGAGAATGTTTATTATGTTGGCTCTCAGGAAATCAAAGCAGGTCAGATGCAGATGGAATATGCCGGTGAGCTTCTTGCCGGTAAAGGCGGAATCTGTATTCTTGAAGGACAGCTCACAAATGAAGGCGCTGTAAAGCGCACACAGGGCGTTACCGAAACAGCAGAAGCCAGCTTCCCTGATATCGAAGTTCTTGGAATGGATACAGGCAACTGGCAGCGTGATCAGGGCATGTCCCTTACAGAGACCTGGATTACCAAGTTTGGTGACAAACTCAACTGCGTCCTTGCCAATAATGACGAAATGGCTCTTGGCGCTGTAGCAGCATTGGCTGCTGCCGGAAGAACAGATGTCATCGTCATGGGCGTTGACGCCATTCCCGATGCGCTTCAGGCAGTTAAAGACGGTACTCTTGCCGGCACAGTTCTTCAGGATGCTGTCGGACAGGGTGAAGGAAGTATCAAAGTTATTCAAAGCGTTCTTACAGGCGGCACATCTGATAGTGTTGTATGGATTGATTTCCAGCTTGTAACTCCTGAAAATATTGACGACTTTATGTGATTTGCGATGGGGAGCTGCGGGAATTACATCCCGCAGCTCCTTTTACTATAATCGTTAAACGATATAACGCACAGCAGATATCATGTTTGAGATTTTCTGCTTGTCGAAAACAAAAGCAGATTGGAGTGTTATTTGTGGGAGATCATCAATACGTTCTTGAAATGAAGAATATTGTTAAGCATTTTCCTGGAGTCAAGGCGCTTAAGGGAGTTGATTTTAGTGTCACCCCCGGCGAGGTCCATGCTCTGATCGGAGAGAACGGCGCTGGTAAGTCGACGCTTATGAAGTGTCTTATTGGTATTCATGCACCGACGTCAGGCGATATTTTTTATAAAGGTCAAATGGTAACTGGTAAAAATACTTCAGAAATGCTTAAAATAGGCGTTTCTATGATTCATCAGGAATTGAACCCGGTCAGAACACGGTCCATTATGGAGAATATCTGGCTCGGACGCGAGCCGCTCAATGCTCTGGGACTCGTTAATCACAAGAAGATGTATGATATGACAAAAGACGTCCTGAAGGTTATCGATCTTACTATTGATCCTAAGACTGAAATGAGCAAGCTGTCAGTTGCAAAAATGCAGATGATTGAAATTGCAAAAGCTGTGTCCTATAACGCAGATCTAATTATTATGGATGAACCTACTTCTGCAATTACTGATCGTGAAGTAAATCAACTGTTTACCGTCATACGAAAATTACGGTCAGAAGGAAGAAGTATTATTTATATTTCCCATAAGCTTGACGAGATTTTCGAGATAACAGACAGAGTTACTGTTATGCGCGATGGAGACTTAATTGGTACGGTGGCGACCAAAGATCTCAAAGTTGAAGTAATGATTAATATGATGGTCGGCAGGGATGTAGATGATTTGTTCCCCAAAATTGAATGCCCGATCGGAGAAGTTGTTCTGGAAGTAAATCATCTTGCAAGCGGCAAGTTCTTTCAGGATGTGTCGTTTACCGCAAGAGCCGGCGAGATTCTCGGCGTTGCCGGTCTTGTAGGCGCCGGCCGTACGGAGATCATCGAAACTATTTTTGGTATTCGAAGAAAAGATGCCGGTGAAATCCTGATTAACGGAAAAAAAGTCAATATCAGGAGCTCGCAGGAGGCTATTAAGCACGGAATGGCTCTTTTGACGGAGGACCGCCGCGAGACTGGTATTTTCCCTATGCTTTCCGTGTCATTTAATACGATGATCGCAAATATTGAGACATATGTAAATAAAATTCATTTGCTGAACAAGAAAGCGATCAATGAAGACTGCAAAAACTACGCAAAAGCTATTCAGATAAAGACGCCCAGCCTTTCACAGCGCGTTGAGAATCTGAGCGGCGGCAATCAGCAGAAAGTTCTTATCGCCAGATGGCTCCTTACATCCCCGCAGATCCTGTTCCTTGATGAACCGACCCGCGGAATCGATGTAGGCGCCAAATCTGAAATCCACAAAATTATTACGAATCTTGCAGGCGAAGGAAAGACAATTATTATGATTTCTTCCGAGATGCCTGAAGTAATGGGCATGAGTGACCGGATCATGGTTGTTCACGACGGCCGGATTACTGGAATTCTGGATAATAATAAAGAACTCACACAAGAGAAATTAATGGCTTATGTTGCAAACGCAGTCTGATTGATGTAATACGGAGGTAAAAAGATGAACTCAATTATGAAGAAATTTAGAGATGCTGAAAACGCCGGTGTGAGTGACTTTATCAAGAAATACGGTATTGTATTTGTACTGCTGTTCATGATCGTTGGAATCAGTATTGCTTCACCGACGTTCTTAACAAGCACGAACATTTTCAACGTGTTCACGCAGACGGCCATTACCGGAATTATGGCTCTTGGCATGACATTCGTAATCATATCCAAAGGTATCGATTTGTCAGTTGGATCCGTTCTTGCTTTCGCAGGCGTTGTGGCTGCAAGTCTTGGACAGGTTGCCACTGCGACTTCAAAATTCTACCCAAATATGGCTCAGCTTCCAACTATCGTACCGATTCTTGCAGCTATGATTGTGGGAACTCTTTGCGGTGTCATCAGCGGCTGGCTGATTGCCAAGACACATATTCCGGCTTTTATCTCAACCCTCGGTATGATGACCATCGCCAGAGGACTTACGCTCATTTATACACAGGGAAAGCCTGTCAGCAACCTCCAGCCCGGCATCACGATGCTTGGCGGAAAAGTATTTAATGTCATACCCGTTCCTGTACTGATTTACGCAGTTGCCATTATTATTTCCTGGATTCTTCTTAATAACACAAGATTTGGAAAACATGTATATGCAATCGGCGCGAACAGCAAGGCTGCGGAAGTATCCGGTATCAATGTAGGCAGAAACATAATTGCCATCTATGCATACTGCGGTCTCTTTGCAGGAATTGCAGCCATCGTATTTGCAGGGCGCGTCGGCAGCGTTCATCCCGGTGCTGCTGTGGGTTATGAACTTACAGCTATTGCATCCACGACAATTGGCGGCACAAGCCACTCCGGCGGTATTGGCACCATATGGGGAGCTGTTGTAGGAGCGCTTATCCTCTCTGTACTTGCCAATGCACTTACACTTCTCGGCGTTGACGCTTATTGGCAGCAAGTATTTGTAGGCTTGATCATTGTCGGCGCGGTCGTACTTGACATGAGAAAAAATACAAGCAAGAAGTAATTTACTCTTTTGATATGAAAAATATAGATCTGAGGTGTGAAAATGCGGAAAGTTCAAGTTGGTATTATTGGTCTTGGCAGACTCGGAGAGCAGCATGCTATTAATCTTGCCTCCAAAATTCCAGGTGCGGAGCTTATAGCCGTATGTGATATGGACGATGCAAAACGCGATGCTTTTGCCGCAAAATATAATGTTCAGCATTCCTGCAGAACCTTTGAAGAAATGCTGGCGGTTGACGGATTGGATGCAGTGTTTGTAGTGTCTCCCTCCGGTATGCATACCAGTCAGATTACGATGGCGCTTGATGCAGGCAAACATGTCTTCTCGGAAAAACCCCTGGGAGTTACAGTAGAAGAGTGCCAGGATGCGCAGAAAGCGGTTGAGAGGCATCCTGATCTTGTGTTCATGCTCGGATTCATGCGGCGGTTTGATGATTCCTATCTTTATGCGCATGAGAAGGTAATGAACGGGGAAATCGGGGATCCGATACTGTTCCGTTCCTACAGTCAGGATCCGGAGTCCAACATCGCCGGAGCGATTGCCTTTGCGGGGCACAGCGGCGGAGAATTCCTGGATATGGCCGTTCACGATATCGATCTTGCAAGATGGTTTCTGAAGTCAGAACCCAGGACTGTATATGCCGTGGGAGGCTGCTATGCCCATCAGGAGTTCGCACAGTACAACGACGGAGACAATGTGTCCTGTCTGATGCAGTTTGAAAGCGGTGCCATGTGTTTCCTGTTCGCAGGAAGAACAGCGCCTCACGGATATAACGTGGAGACTGAAATTATCGGAACAAAGGGAATCCTTCGTATAGCAAATGTCCCGCAGAAGAATCTCGTTGAGATCCTTGATAATTATGGTGTCAGAAAAGAATGCAGCCAGAATTTCCTGGAGCGTTTCGAGAAATCATATCTTTCTGAGGCTAATGAGTTCATTTCCTGCATTAATGAAAACCGGAAACCTGAGATAACAGTAAATGACGGCACACAGGTATCAAGGATTGCTTACCGCTGTAAGGAAGCGTTCGAGACTGGGAAGCTGCTCACTTTCTAGTGCTAAGTACCGAAGCGTCTAAGTCGATGCTTTTCAGGTTGACTCATGAATAACAGACCTATATAATTCCCCCTGTCAGTCTATTGCTGTTCTTGAACGGCAATGCGCACTGACAGGGGGGATTTTCATTAGCAGCCTGATTGGCAGAGGAGATTAAGAACTTGCAGATTTTGGATTTTTTACATCTTACACCCTGGCAGGCTGCAGCTGTGCTGCTGGCAGCCGTAATAATAGGTATCGCTAAGACCGGCCTGAGTGCTGTCAGTCTTCTGGCTGTAACCATAATGGCGAGCACACTCGGAAGTAAGGAATCTACCGGAATCATACTGACTATGCTGATTATCGGGGATGTCCTCGCTGTAAGGGCTTATTCAAGGGATGCAAGCTGGGATGATATTAAGAAGCTGCTTCCTGCGACACTTATCGGGCTTGTTATCGGGACCTTTGTCGGCAATTGGGTAAACGATCAGCAATTTAAGTATCTAATTGCTGTAATCGTTGTCGTGTCCCTTGTGTTTATGGTCTATCAGGAGATAAAGGGCACACAGATTAAGGTGCCTCAGTACTGGTGGTTTTTCGCGATTATTGGTATTTTCGCAGGATTCTCGACAATGATCGGCAATGCAGCCGGATCAATTTTCGCGGTGTACCTCCTGGCGGTTAATCTGAATAAGCAGAAGTTTCTGGGTACGACGGCCTGGTTCTTTCTTATTGTAAATGTGATAAAACTGCCCATGCAAATCGCATTCTGGCATAATATTTCGTGGCAGGCTGCCTTGACTGCGCTGATTTCACTGCCGGCCATCTATTTTGGCGCCTGGCTCGGTGTGCGGCTTGTGAAAATCCTTCCGGAAAAGACATTCCGGTATTTGATTATTGCCATGACAGCAGTAGCCGCCGCTTTTATGTTTTTTAAATAGTAAAAACAGAATTATTTCGAAAAATTGGACACTCAGCAGCACGCAAAAAAGTGCCCGCCTATCGGTTTATACTGATAAGCGGGTACTTGTTTTTTAAGGATATTGGTCTTAAGTCATCTCGATCGTTCTATTCTTTTATTTCTCGGGAATATTTTTCGGGATTATTTTGCGACGATGTTGGCAAGTCTCCCCTTGACATAAATGAACTTTACGATACTTTTTCCGGCGAGACCTTCTTCCATGCGATCATCTGCTCGGACCATTGCCTCGACAGCTGCCGCGTCGAGATCGGTTCCGACATCAAGGCGGAACTTGATCTGCCCGTTGACCTGTACGGCAATCTCGACCTGATCCAGGATAAGGGCCTGAGGGTCAAAGACCGGCCATTTCTGATGGAAGACGGAATACGTATGTCCGAGCTTTTCCCAGAGTTCTTCACAGAAATGCGGCGCAAACGGTGCAAAAAGCAGAAGAAGAGTCTCCGATGCTTCCCTGATAAGACCGGGATTCGCACCTGTAAGCCCCTGGTATTTGTTGATGGCGTTCAGTAGCTCCATCATACGTGCGATAGAGGTGTTGAACTGGAACCTGTCCGTATCCTGCGTCACGGCGCGTATTGTGTAATGAAGGGCGTAACGAAGTTCTTTGTCTGAAGAAGAAAGTTCTGTTGAAGATGACGGCTTCTTACTGAGGGTGCCGACTTCTTCCATAAGGCGCTCAAGACGTGAGGTGAACTTCACAATGGCAAGGATTCCCTTGTCGCTCCACGGGCCGCCTTCCGTGTATGCAAAGCCGAAGGCAAGATAGGTGCGGAAGACATCCGAACCGAACTTATTGACGAACTGATCCGGAGCTACCGTGTTGCCTTTGGACTTGGACATGCGGTTCCCGTCCGGCCCGAGGATGATTCCCTGGTGTACCAGGGAGGTAAAGGGCTCGTCAAAATTCAGAAGCCCCATGTCACGCAGCGCTTTACAGATGAAACGTGCGTACAGAAGATGCATGGCTGCATGCTCTGGTCCTCCGACATATTTATCGACAGGGCACATCCTGTTAATGCGTTCCGTGTCGAAAGGCGCCTTGTCATTTTTATTGTCCGGATAACGAAGCTCGTACCAGGATGAATCTACAAAGGTGTCCATTGTATCGGCGTCACGCTTGGCAGGTCCACCGCATTTCGGACATGCGGTGTTGATGAACTCAGCGCTCTTTGCCAGCGGTGATTCTCCGTCCGGACGGAATTCAACGTCATAGGGAAGAAGAACAGGAAGCTGATCTTCCGGAACCGGAACGACGCCGCAGTGCGGGCAGTGAATAATCGGGATCGGGGTGCCCCAGTAACGCTGACGTGAAATCAGCCAGTCACGGAGACGGAAATTGATTTTGAGTTCACCCATATTCATGGCGGAAAGACTGCTGATAATGGCTTTCATGGCACCTTCAAAGTCGAGTCCGTCGAATTCGCCGGAATTGACCAGGATACCTTTGGCGCAATAGGGAAGTTCATCTTCGACGTCCGGAGCAGAAGCGATGACACGGTCGATTGCCAGACCGAATTTTTTTGCAAATTCGAAGTCGCGCTCGTCGTGAGCCGGAACGGCCATGACGATACCTGTTCCGTAGCCGGCGATAACATAATCAGCCGCCCAGATCGGTACTTTTTTGCCCGTTATCGGGTGAATCGCGTAAGATCCTGTGAAAACGCCGGTCTTTTCGCGTGTGGTGGACATGCGGTCGATATCGGTTGCTTTTCTGGTGGAGTCCTGATATTCAGACATTGCCTCGCGGCACGAATCTGCAGTCAGCTGATCACAAAGCTCGGATTCGGGAGCAACGACGACATAGGTGACGCCCATCAGCGTATCAGCGCGGGTGGTGAATACATCAAGCTTCCTGGGAGAACCATCTTCGGCCTGCATGGGTATGCCGTCTTTCTCGCAGAGGAAGGATATCTGTGATCCTTCCGAGCGGCCGATCCAGTTGGTCTGAATCTTCTTTGTCTTCTCGGGCCAGTCAAGACCCGGCAGACAATCCAGCAGCTCCTGCGCGTATTTTGTGATGGCAAAGAACCACTGTGTCATGTTTTTGCGGGCGACTTCCGTGCCGCAGCGCTCACAGGCGCCGTCTACAACCTGCTCATTTGCAAGTACGGTACTGCAGTTCGGACACCAGTTGACCGGTGCGTTCTTTCTATAGGCAAGGCCCTTTTCAAGAAGACGAAGAAATATCCACTGATTCCAGCGGTAATAATCGGGCATGCAGGTTGCAAGCTCGTAATCCCAGTCATATGTAGCGCCCATTTCCTTGAGCTGTTTTTCCATGGTTTTGATGTTCGCAAGGGTGGAATCCTGTGGATGAATACCTGTCTTAATCGCATAATTTTCAGCCGGAAGACCGAATGCGTCAAAGCCCATCGGATGAAAGACGTTGTATCCCTGCATTCTTTTCATGCGGGACCAGGAGTCGGTCAGAGCATAGTTATACCAGTGTCCTAAGTGAAGATTAGCCCCGGATGGATAAGAGAACATTTCCAGACAGTAGAGTTTTTCGCCCTTGCCGTTCGGGTCATATTTATATAGACCGGTCTCTTCCCACTTTTTCTGCCATTTTCTATCGATTTCAACCGAATATGCCATGGTACCATCGCCTCTCTTTATATAAAATCTGAAAAGTTACAACAAGAGATTATAGCAGAAGAGACGGGTAAAACATAGCAAATGGCCCCCGAATAGTGATAATATTGAATTTATAGACAATATGAATATTTTGCCCGGTATTTGCAGAAACCGGACGTAAGAAGAACATAAGGATACAGTATTGTATTTCAGCTTCAAGGAAGGGGATAAGCATATGCCCAACACGATCGAAATTAATAACCTTACCAAATATTACGGCAATTCACGGGGGATTATTGATGTCACATTTCAGGTGGAAGAGGGAGAAATCTTCGGTTTTATCGGACCGAACGGAGCGGGTAAATCCACTACGATCCGGACTCTTCTTGCACTTATTTATCCGACTTCCGGCAGCGCCTCGATCTTCGGTCTCGACTGCATAAAAAATGCGCCCGAGATTGCAAAAAGAGTGGGATATCTGCCCAGTGAGGTTTTTTATTATGACGGGATGCGGGTCAGGGATCTGCTTAACTACTCGGCGAGTTTCTATAAGAAAGACTGCAGGAAAAAGATCGCAGATCTGGCAGGATGCCTGGATCTGGATCTGAGCCGGAAGATTGAAGATCTGTCACTTGGCAACAAGAAGAAAGTCGGGATCGTGCAGGGACTTCTGCATTCACCTGATCTTATCATTCTTGACGAACCTACCATGGGACTTGATCCGCTGATGCAGAAATCTTTTTTTGAACTGATGCAGGAGGAGAATGAGAGGGGCGCAACTATTCTTATGTCTTCCCATATTCTGAACGAAGTACAGCGTGTCTGCGGCCGCGTGGCGATTATCAAGGACGGCCGCATTATAACTGTTGATAGAATTGCTTCCATGAAAGAGACCAGCTATAAGAGGTTCAAAATTGAGGTGCAGGAAGCACTTCCGGAATCTGCGTTCCAGATGGAAGGCATCAGTGACCTGGAGATTGAAGGTAAGTTCTACAGTTTTATTTTCCGGGGTGATATTAACCTGATTATTTCAAGGATAGCCGGTTGGAAGCTTATGAATCTATGGGCGGATGAACCTGATCTGGAGGAAATATTCCTGCACTATTACTCAAAGGAGGTGTAGATGCATGAATGTTTTCATACAGGAATGCAAAATGAATCTCAAAAATACCCTCCTCTGGATCGTTGTCCTTTGTGGACTCGGCGTACTGCTGCTTTCTTTTTATCCTATCATTCATAGCGATTTAGAGAACTTCATGGCCGTCATGGACAATTTTCCGGCACCCATGAAAGCAATAATGGGAATTATAACGGAGAATTTCAAGACAGCCTTCGGGTTCTATAGTTTTGCACAGACCTTCACCATGCTTTTTGCCGGCATCCAGGCTACGAATCTCGGTGTGGGAATCGTTTCGAAGGAATCACGCGAAAAGACGGCTGACTTTCTCCTGACAAAACCGATTTCGCGGATGAACATTCTTCATGCCAAGACTTCTGCATCTATTCTTCTTCTGGCCGTGACCAGTATCACTTATTCATTAATTATGTATATCGTCATCCTTTCTGTATCGAGTGACGTCGTGGATATCGGCACGTACCTTGTGGTCAGCCTTTCGTTTTTTCTTCTGCAGATCATCTTTTTTTCCATAGGTCTTGTCGTCTCCGTTCTGGCTAAAAAAATAAAATCGGTACTTCCCGTGACATTGGGACTCATTTTTTTCTTCTACGCAATATCGGCATTTGCCATAACCAGTGAGAGCGACAAACTGCGTTATCTTACGCCCTTTCAGTACTTCAAACCGGAGTATGTGATCAAAAACGGATCGTTTGAGAATTCCTATGTTGTGACAGGTCTGATCGTTTTTGTAGTTTGCGTTGCGGCCAGCTATGCTGTCTTCTGCAAAAAAGATGTCCATGCGGTCTGAGGAGGCACGTGCGAATGAATATTTATAAAAGAGAGCTGAAAGCTCATATAAAATCGCTTATTATCTGGTGCGGCGCCATGGCTTTCCTTATTGTTGCCGGAATGGGCAAATATTCGGCAGGCGCCGCCACAGGACCGGCCAGCATGAATGAACTTATGAAGGACATGCCGGAATCACTGCAGAACCTTTTTGGCGTCGGTTTATTTGATCTGTCGATTGCGTTTGAATTTTTTGCCATAATGTATATGTATATTATGCTGATGACAGCTGTCCATGCCGTCATGCTCGGCTCGGGCATAATCTCGAAAGAAGAGCGTGACAAGACCGCTGAATTCCTTCTGGTGAAGCCTGTATCGCGCAGTCAGATAGTAACGTCAAAGCTTCTCGCCGCAGTCACACTCCAGTTGGTTCTTTTGGCGTCAACGTTCGCGGTATCATACGGAATTCTTACCTATTATTCTAAAGGTGCAGATTTTACATCCGGTCTTTTGAAACTCATGATATCGATATTTGCCATACAGCTCCTGTTTCTTTCTGTCGGAGTATTTTTTGCGGGAATTTTCAAGAAGCCTGCGAAATCAGCTGCTGCAGGAACCGCTGTCCTGATGGGAATGTTCATCATTTCTGTCATAGTGGATATCGTCGAAAAGGCGAGCTTTTTAAGGTATTTATCGTTTTTTAAGTATTATGATGCAAAAGACATTCTTAAGAGAGAGTATTCACCTTTATACCCGATTATTTCAGTTGTTTTCTTTACAGCCTTACTATATGCCGCCTATCATTTCTACAAACGGCGCGACATGAAGATTTGATTACTTAAAGAATGAGGCGAAGAAGCAGAAGCAGCATAATATGCAGAGGGAAAAAGGCGTAGTAGAAATATTGTACTTTATGTGACGGCCGCTGATTTTTGACGGGAAGATAGCATAAAAAGACGGCAGAGATGCTGGCGCCTTCAATCCTTATCGTCTGAGTCAACGCATAGGAGATAAGAATATATAAAAGATCCAGAGCCAGGAAGCTGAAGAAAATCCACGTCGTCCGGTTCTTCGTGACCCGTTTTTCAACCAAATAGAAAAGAAGTGCCGTCAGGACGCCGAAGATGCCGAATTCCATTCTAATAAAAATGGACAGAATTACAGAAGAAACGATCAAAAAGAGGGCTGTGAAAAAAAGCAGCAGTGGAGGCAGCTGAGGAATATATACTCCCTGGGAAGTGTCCTGAGCACTATGGCCGCTTCCGATCCGTATATCATACCGGTCAGAATGGGTCTGGGCATTCGCTTCAACCAGATGAAGGGAACCGATTCGGTCCAAAGGTATTGAAAAAAGAATCTCACAGCCGTATATCAGTCCGAATGCACACAAAATTGTAAAAACAGCATTGAGTGGAAACGCATACACGGATAAGCCGGACAGCGGCAGAAAGACGAACATAACAGCCTGTGTGATAAGTGCGCAGCTCGCAAGCCTAAGGAAATAGTTGCCGACGCTTCTGGTATTGATGAATCCAAGCGCGAGGGAGTAGGCAAAAAGAGGAAGGGCAAGGCTTCCCAGAATACGAAGGGCCAGTACCGCCTCAATGGGAAGTCTATCCGCGAAGAATAGTCCGATATGACCCAATACCATAAAAAAGCAGGCAAGTATTTTTTTCACAGCATGATCTCCCTACTTAAGAAGGTTTAAGCATAATGAATACAGTATGATCTACATTTATTAAAAGATTTGACCTGCCCGACGATTGAATCACTCTCCTTTTTATTGTATCATTAGTGGTACTGCTTTGTTATAAAATAAGTAGATGCAAATAATGGGATACAGCCAATGGTTAAAACCTAAGGAGAAAAAAATGGGATTAGGCATGGATATCGGTATCGATCTTGGTACCTGTAGTGTTTTGATATATGTTAGAGGCAAGGGTGTTGTTCTAAAGGAGCCATCAGTCGTCGCAGTTAATACAAAGACCGGCAAGGTACTGGCTGTTGGAGAGAGTGCAAGTCTTATGCTCGGTAGAACGCCAGGTGTTGTGGAAGCAATCCGTCCTCTCCGGGACGGCGTTATTTCGGACTTTAAAGTAACAGAGGTAATGCTTAAGGCTTTCATCGGGCGTGTATGCCACGGACTTCGTGCAACGTACTTCAAACCGACCATCGTTGTCTGTGTACCGTCTGTTATTACGCCTGTTGAGCAAAAAGCGGTTGAGGATGCCTGCCGTCATGCAGGTGCCAAAGACGTATTTCTGATTCGCGAGCCGATTGCCGCTGCGATCGGAGCAGGTATTGATATTACAAAAGCCTGTGGCTCCATGATTGTTGATATCGGCGGAGGAACGACGGATATTTCCGTTATTTCACTGTGTGAGCCTGTTGTTGACTTTTCACTCAAGATTGCCGGAGATCGTTTTGATGAAGCGATCGTTAAGCACGTAAGAAGAAAACACAATGTACTGATAGGAGAGCGCACAGCCGAAGAACTTAAGATTCAGATTGGCTGCGCATATCCAAGAGAAGAAGAGGCGACGATGGATGTCCGCGGAAGGAACCTTATTACAGGTCTTCCGGCCACTGTCACCATATCCTCGACAGAGATGCTCGAAGCACTTGAAGAACCGGTAGCCCAGATATTTGAAGCAGTTCATTCCGTTCTTGAGCGCACGCCGCCGGAGCTTATGGCAGATATCAGCCAGCGCGGTATTGTAATGACAGGCGGCGGAGCTCTTCTATATGGTCTGGACAGAATGCTTGCTACAAAGATAGGTATCGATGTATTTGTTGCTGATGACGCTGTTAGCTGCGTAGCAATCGGCACAGGCAAGGCACTCAATATGATGGATAAGTTTGCCGCTTTAGGCGATGCATAGAGCGCTGATCAGCTCATAAAGGTGTAAGACGATGCATAAAGTATAAGTCGGCGCATAAGGGATATAATTTGACGCATTTGCAGACGTTTCCTGTTATTTCGGGAGGCAGACATATGAGTTATATTGAACTTAAAAATGTTGGTAAGCATTACCTTCTCGGTGAAATTACCATAAACGCTGCTTCTGATGTTAATTTTACGATTGAAAAGGGTGAATTGACGGTTATTACCGGGCCAAGCGGCGCCGGTAAGACCACAATTCTGAACATTCTCGGAGGAATGGATTCCTGTGATGACGGTGAAGTGTACCTCGACGGTAAGATGATCAGTCATTTTACAGCCCGGCAGCTCACAACCTACAGGCGCGAGGATGTAGGTTTTGTATTTCAATTTTACAACTTAATTCAGAATCTGACCGCCAAGGAAAATGTCGAACTGGCAACCGAGATATGCAAAAATCCGATGTCATCGGTTGAGGTTCTCGGGTTGGTCGGACTTTCAGACCGCATGAACAACTTCCCGTCGCAGCTTTCAGGAGGAGAGCAGCAGAGGGTCGCTATTGCGCGCGCTATCGCCAGGAATCCAAAGATTCTGCTCTGTGATGAACCGACAGGCGCCCTTGATGACATTACCGGCAAATCCATTTTGAAGCTTTTACAGGAAATGTCGCGCGAGGCGAAGATGACGGTGATTATTATCACACACAATACGGCGATTACGCCTATGGCGGATCGTGTTGTACGGATGAAGAACGGTACTGTCGCGCAAATCATTAATAACAGCAGTCCTACTCCTGTTGACAGAATCGAGTGGTGATCATGAGACGGACAATGCGTAAAGACCTTTTCCGCGCCATTACCAAAAGTCTCGGCCGTTTTTTGTCAATATTTTTGATTGTTGCTTTGGGCTGCGGTTTTTTCGCAGGCATTAAGGCGAGCGGCCCGGACATGAAAGAGGCGGCTGACGGTTATTATGACGAGACCTCTCTTATGGATCTGCAGCTGATCTCAGAACTCGGCTTTTCTCAGGAGAATGTACAGGCGATTTCAGAGACACAAGGAGTGTCGGCTGTGATGCCTTCATGGCAGACAACTCTGGTTACGATAAATCAGGGAGAGAATCTTAAAATTCGGGTGCAATCCATTTCAGCGGATGAAGGCTGGGACGAACTTAACAATGTTACCGTAATAGATGGACGTCTGCCGGAAAAAAGCAGTGAGTGCCTTATTGATGACGTTGCAGTAAAAAGCGGTGACTACACGATCGGACAGACCCTTTCTTTTGAAGATATCGACGAGAATGCAGATGATTCAATGCTTTCCGGGTATTCATTTACGATTGCAGGCACAGTCGATTCTCCTCTTTACATTTCTTTTTCAGGAGGTTCCAGCAAACTCGGAAGCGATGAACCGGATTACAATATTTTCGTTGCGGCAGAGGCGTTTTCAAGTGATATATATACGAATATCTATGTTACTGCAGACAATGCATCATCAGTAAATAGTTACAGCGATGAATATACAGACCGTGTTGATACTGTACTATCCGATGTCAAAGAAACGGGCGTCAAAGAAAGCGACTTGCGAAGGGCGGACGTGATAGAACAGCAGCTTGCTGATCTTGTTATACCTGACGGGGCAAGCGAGGAGCAGATAGCCGGTGCGAAGGCTGCCGCGGCTGAATCGCTGGACACTCTTACCAACACATGGTATTACCTCGACAGGACAGCAATTGCCGGCTTTTCGTCGTTTAAGGATGACACAGAACGAATCGACGCCATTGCTGCAATATTCCCCGTGTTTTTCTTTGGCGTTGCCGCACTGGTTAGCCTTACCACGATGACCCGTATGGTGGATGAGGAGAGAATGCAGATTGGTTCTCTCAAAGCCTTTGGTTATTCGCGCCGTTCGATTGCCATGAAATATGTGTACTACGCCTCGCTGGCCAGCGCACTCGGTGGCCTGTGCGGCCTTTTGACCGGCTTTCAGCTGTTTCCAAGGGTCATTTATAATGCATATCTGATTATGTACCGCCTGCCGCCGATTCAGCCGCCTTTTCGCGTAGATCTGGCCTGGCTCACACTCGCGATCGCAGTGGGCAGCACATCGCTTGCGGCTCTATTTGCGATACTTACTTCACTGCATGCAACGCCTGCAACACTGATGCGTCCGAAAGCGCCGAAGATCGGAAAACGTGTTCTTCTCGAGAAGATCCCGTTTATCTGGCACCATATGGGATTTGTCCAGAAAGTTACTGCCAGAAATCTTCTTCGATACAAGAAACGCTTTTTCATGACTGTGTTTGGAATCGCCGGGTGCACGGCACTGATTTTGACAGGCTTCGGGCTCAGAAATTCTGTTGATGGCCTTGTTGATAAGCAGTTCGGAGAAGTCATGCTGTATGATCTTCAGATCGTGTTTGAAAAGGAGATCAGCGACATTAAGACGGACGAGACCTATTCATGGCTGACGGAGTCATCTGAAATGAAAAGTCTTACACCGCTAAGCGCGCAAAAAGCGGATGTTGTATCATCAAAAGCTCCCGAAGTGTTCGAAGCGACGCTTATGGTTCCTGTGGTACCGGCTGACTTTGCTTCCTATATCAGCCTTCATACCAGAGTCGGGAAGACGGAAGTATTACTTACTGATGAGGGCGTCATCATTACTGAAAAACTGGCCCGTCTTAAAAATGTCAAAGTGGGAGACTCAATCACGATCCAGGACATAAATGACCGGATAGTAACCGTTGAGGTGTCAGGTATCTGTGAAAACTATACCGGTCACTACATCTATATGACACCTGCCCTGTTTGAGAAGCTTTATGAAAAAGAAGCGCCTGTCAACGCTGTCCTATCATTTCTGACAGATCGATCAGAAAGTGCCATTGAAGATTTTAAAGAAATACTGATGAATCAGACAAATATTGCGGGAACCATTTTTGTACCGCTCATGAAATCGGAGCTCAGCGATACTTTTGCCAGCCTTGATTATGTAACTCTTGTTCTGATTCTGTCAGCCTTCGCACTTGATATGGTAGTACTTTACAATCTGACCAATATAAATATCAATGAGCGGATCAGAGAAATTGCAACTATCAAAGTATTAGGTTTTTATGATCCTGAGGTATCATCTTACGTATTCCGCGAAAATGCGGTTATTACGATTCTCGGGTCAGGCATAGGTCTGGTACTCGGCGCTGTCCTGCACGGATTTGTAACGGAAACAGCAGAAACCGATATGATTATGTTTGGCAGAACCATTGAGATTAAGAGCTATGTGATATCTTTTGCACTTACCGTGATCTTTTCCCTGTTTGTGAATCTGGTCATGCACTTCTACCTTAAGAGGATCAGTATGGTTGAATCACTTAAATCCATTGAATAATATTTGAAAAGTAAATAAATAGCAAATAAATGCCTGCCAAGGTCTCAAGAGATGCTTTTCATGAAAGATACCGGGAACTAATTGCATTTTCCTTGACGTGGATTGACCGACGTTCTATAATGGCAACGTTAAAAAGATATTGTTATCTTCCACGAAAGGCAAATAAATAGACAATTATTTATTCCAATGTACCAATTTTCTATGCAATTTCAAATGCTTTTTCTAATAAAAAATTACACGTTCATGCTTCGTTACTATTTTTCAAATATAAGTTTAATTTTCGGAAGTTTGATGTAAATGCATAGAACTATCAATTTGTGATTTTCTATGTGCACATTCATATAGAATACTATTTGCCAAATTAAATATAGAGGTGAAAGAATGGAGCCAACCGACAATTTTTCCCAAAAGAAAAAAAAGGATCTTGTGGCTATTGCAACGTTGTTCGGAATTCTCTCTGAAGAAAAAGCAAACCGGATGACAAAACCTGAATTGATTGAATATCTGCAGGAACAGGACCGGCAAAGTAAAGCGGCGGCTGCTCCGGTTTCGAAGCAGGAAAAAATCACGGACGATGAAGCTTTTCGCCGTGCAGCAGATCTGCTGATTGAGAAGCTCAAAGACAACCGTATGGATGAAGTCATTGTCGAGGAAACAGAAGTTAAGCAAGTTCCGAAGGTTCGTGCTGTTAAGCCTTCTGATCCTAAGGCGGTTGTTAATAATGATGTGAATACAGCTGTAAAGACAGATGTTAAGAGGGTTTCGTCAGATAACATCAGAACCCCTGCAAAAAGAACAGCTGCGGCCGTTCAGCGGGAAATCGCTGCACCTGTAGAAAAAGATGTAGCTGTAGAAAAAGATGTAGCTGTTCCCGTAAAAAAGGAAAGCACTGTTCCTGTCAAAAAGATGGATGCGGCGCCTTTGTCCCGTATAAAGACTCCAATAGTTAAGAAGGAATCAGGTGCCGAACCTGTAAAGATGGACGCTCTGACAGATAAAAAGTCGGCTGGTCCCTCGGTAAAGAAGGCACCCCAAAAGACTACTGAAAAGACTTCCGCGAAAGATTCCAAAAAAACGGCTAAAAATATTCCCGAGGCAAAACCAGAAATAATTCAAAAGATTATTCCGGAGGTTAAACCTGAGATAATTCCCGAGATCGTACCCGAGATCGTACCCGAGATTGTACCCGAGATCGTACCCGAGATCGTACCCGAGATCGTACCCGAGATTGTTGCCAAAATCGTTCCTGAAGTTATTTCGAAAATCGCTATTAACAACATCCCGGAGACTGGCGCAGAAAATGCGAAGGTAACGGCAGAAATACCGGCCGCGTCTATTTCAGGGGAGGTTTTGGATACAGCTCCCAAAAAGAGACGGGGACGTCCCAAAAAATCTGCTGAAGAGACAGAGGCACAGGCAGCAGATTCTGCCCTGTCACAGGCTCTGCCACTTGACCCGTCATTTACAGCGTCACCTGCTGAGTCACAGCCTGCTCCTTTCGAAGTACCGGTTGCGGTCCCTCTTGACCATGAATCCAAAAATGTTCCTGCCGACCTTACCGCTCAGGAGGAAATCACCTTATATGAGGAAAGAAGTTCGATAGAGAAATTCAGCTCTTCTGAATATGACGCTCCCGGATCTGAGGAATATCAGGCAGACTTGTATAAGTCTGACGAGTTTCAGGCTCCTGATGTTGTACAGGACAAGACGCCTGCACCTTCCAGTGAACAGAATGAATCTGAAAGCCTCAATGTCCCTTTGGAACCGGTACATCGCATTGGCCGTACAAAGCGACATTCAGTCATTATTAAGCCCAAGGACGAAGAGTTTTACAAAATGGACTCAGAAGCCGGAAATGTTGATTCCCGCGATGATTCGCGTGATGATTCATATGAGAAGGGCAATGAGAGAGGTAGTGATAAGGGCAATTTTGCAAGGCGTCAGGAGTCATTTGATTCTTCCGGCTCCAGGGAATTCTCTACAGCGCCTGCCGGCGAGCACGCCGAAGGTCCTCACCATACCAGGACGCTCCGTGCCAAGGAACAGCCGCAGGAAATGCTTTCCGGCGTCCTCGAACTGATGTCGGAAGGATATGGGTTTCTGCGCAGGGAGAACTATCTGCAGGGTCAGAACGATATCTATGTCCCCGCACAGTATGTCCGCAGATTCGGTCTTCGTCTCGGCGATTTTGTAGTTGGCCCCTGCCGTCCAAAAAGAGAATCCGACCGTTATCAGGCACTTCAATACATCAAGGAAGTCAATGGCATGCCCCCGGAAAAAATGATGCGCCGCGCCCATTTTGACCGACTGACTCCTGTATATCCATCGGAAAAATATATTCTGGAGACAGATAAAATAGAGTTGTCTACCCGGATCATTGATTTGGTAGCGCCCATAGGCAAAGGGCAGAGAGGCATGATTGTATCCCCGCCCAAAGCAGGAAAGACCGTTCTACTTCAGAAAATTGCCAACGCTATCTCCATTAACAATCCGGACTCCAAGCTCATTGTTCTTCTGATCGACGAACGTCCTGAAGAAGTTACGGATATGCAGCGCTCCATCAATGGTGAGGTGGTGTATTCTACTTTCGACAAGACGCCTGAGAATCATGTGCGTATCGTAGAACTTGTTCTGGAGCGCGCCATGCGTCTCGTAGAACTTGGTCAGGATGTTATTATACTTTTGGACTCAATGACGCGTCTGGCACGTGCCTATAACCTTACAATTAATCCGACGGGACGTACGTTGTCGGGAGGCCTTGATCCGGGCGCGCTTTACGGTCCCAAGCGCTTTTTCGGCGCCGCCAGAAATATTGAAGGCGGCGGAAGCCTTACCATTGTCGCGACCTCGCTTATTGATACGGGTTCCCGTATGGATGAAGTTATTTTCGAAGAATTTAAGGGAACCGGCAACATGGAAGTCTACCTTGATAGAAAGCTCTCCGAAAAACGCATCTTCCCGGCCATCGACATCAATAAATCCGGAACACGGCATGAGGAACTTCTTATGTCCCCTGTGGAACTTGATGCGGTATGGACGATCAGGAAGGCCTTCGGTCAGCTTGATACGGCGGCTGTCACGGAGATGATTATCAGCCTTCTCCTGAAGACATCTACAAACAACCAGTTTGTGCAGTCCATTAATGTGTCTTTCAACGATAAAGCTACATTCGACGCCATGCGCGGAACAAGACCGGCCGGTACTTCCACCAACTCAACAAGCGGCGGAAACGGCAAATAATCATTGACACCGGGAAGAGACTGTAGTAGCATACAATTTGCACATATAAATCCGGTTTGGCATACGTGTCAAAGTGCTCCGGCACAGCAAACACGCGCTGACCCTTTGATGAGAGGTGAAAGATAAATGAAAGACGGAATACATCCTAAGACCAACACAGTCACTGTTAAGTGCGCATGCGGCGAGACTTTTGAGACCACATCCACTAAGAACAGCCTTCATGTTGATATTTGCTCAAAGTGCCATCCCTTTTTCACAGGCAAGCAGAAGCTTATTGATGCTGGCGGTCGTGTAGATAAGTTCAAAAAGAGAATGGACAGTAAATAATTTACTTTTTGAATGACGCAAGACAAAGACGCAAGACAAAGACATAAGAGAGATGTTTACATCTCTCTTTTTCTTTTTGCCCGAAATCTGCTAGAATGGAAGTAATCGCTCATAATGAAGGGAATCAAATATGCAGATTAGCAACAGTTCTGTTGAAGAAAATACAATAAAGACGGCAGTCGCAGAGCCAAGACATAAAGATATAGCGGCGAACAAAACCAAGAAGACTACTATCGGGGGACAAGCCCTTATCGAAGGGCTCATGATGGTTGGTCCCAGACGCATTGCCATGGCTGTCCGAAAAGCAGACGGCTCAATCATCGTTGAAGAAATTTCTCAGGGAAGCAAGATGATTTTCTTTGAGAAAGTTCCTTTTATTCGCGGCGGGATACGCATGTTCAGACAACTCGTGACTGGAACCGGCGCACTGATGAAGTCTGCAGAACTCTCTGATGAGACGACGGCAGTAGCACCGGCAGCCCAGGACACAGCTTCCGTTCCGGATGCCGCAGAGACTTCTTCTGTCACACCGGTTGATGCGGACGGCAACAATGAAACGATGATTTCCGAAGAGGAACGTCTGGAAAATATGGCGACACAGGCGAGGTCTGCTGCGCAGCCGCCAAAAGCTAAGGAAAAAGTCAGCCGTATGGATTCTTTCCTTGAAAAAAACATGAATCTTATGATTGTGTTTTCCGCGATTTTGGGAATCCTTTTCAGCGTAGTTCTTTTCATGCTTCTTCCAAGACTGATTGTAGATTTTATTACCTCTTGGATTCCGGCTAGTCAGACAGATTCCACCGGCGTTAACATTATCCAGAATCTGGCTGAGGGCATCCTTCGTATCGCTATCTTCATCGGATATCTTGCGTTGACATCAAGACTTAAGGATATTGCCCGCGTCTGGATGTACCACGGCGCTGAGCACAAAACCATTGCCTGTTATGAGGCCGGTGAGCCGCTCACTGTCGAAAATATCCGTAAATTCGGTCGTTTCCATCCCAGATGCGGAACTGCCTTTTTGTTCGTCGTTGTCATAGTCTCCATCCTCGTCTTTGCATTTGCAGGTGTTTTTATCGGAGGCAATATCTGGTGGCAGAATCTGCTTATCCGCCTCGTCCTTGTTCCGCTTGTTGCAGGAATCGCATATGAGATCATTCGTTTTACCGGCAAACACGATGATAACGCAATTTGCCGCTCTGTTTCGAAGCCCGGCATGTGGATGCAGCGTTTCACCACGAGAGAACCGGATGACAGTATGATAGAAGTTGCCATAGCGGCAATGCAGGCTGTTCTTCCGGAGAATAAAAGTGAGGATAATTGGTGATTCTTTCTGATTGGTTACAGAGTACTCCGGCCATTATGGAAAGAGCAGGTATTCAGGCTTCAAAATCAGAGCTATACCTCTGGCTGTCCCTGGTAACGGGAAAGAGCCGTGCCTATTTCGTATCCCGCACCTCCGAATCTATGGAGGACTTTCTTTCAAAAGACAACATAAGACATTTGGAGGACATCCTTCTTCGAAGACTCGAGAGAGAACCGCTGGCCTATATTATAGGGTTCACCTCTTTCTGGGGAAATACCCTCCAAGTCGGGCCGGGCGTCCTTGTTCCGAGGCCTGACAGTGAAATGGTGATTGAATTGGCTCTTGCCCTGGCCGGTTACCGTCAGATGCCATGGGGACAATGCTGCAATGAAGATCACGAGGCCCTGACCATAAGGCGAACGACACAAGACCCGCTTCGTTTTATGGACCTGTGTACCGGTTCAGGATGTCTAGGTATTTCTTTTGCACTTGAGGCAATTAAGAATAAAGACAAAGTCAGCGGCATTTTAACGGAAAATTCTCAGGATGCTATCTATTACGCTAAAAAAAATATTGACACTTGCGGCATGAGAGAAGAACTCAAACTGGTTAAGTGCGATCTTCTTCCGGATTTCAATTTTGTCTCCGATTTATGGGACAATAAGAAAGCGGATTTCATACTTGCCAATCCTCCCTATATAACAGCTGCCGACATGGAGACTCTGATGCCTGAGGTTATCGATTACGAACCGGAGATGGCGCTTCGGGGAGGAGAGGATGGACTCGATTTTTACAGGCGTATTCTGCATCTCAGCCGACCGTACATGGCGTCCGGTGCCTGGCTTGTCCTTGAACACGGATATGATCAGGGTGACAGTGTTCCCGCGCTCTGCATCAAAAACGGGTATGCCAACGTTATCTGTTTTCGCGATTACGGCGGTCAGACACGCGTTACAATTGCACAGAACATGGCTGATACAGTTCATACGGAGGAGTAAAGTTGTATGTCCGGATTATTTTTTCTCCATCCTTTTGAAAAAGGCGATGTAGTCACGCTGCGTAAAGTTCACCCCTGCGGCGGCAAAACATGGGAAATAAAGAGGGTAGGGGCAGATGTATCTCTTTGCTGCCAGACGTGCGGACACATGATGATCGTGTCCCGCGCGGTTCTCGAGAAATCCTGTACGCAAGTGACGTCACCTAAAGACAGAAATAAGACGATGTGATATGATCAGGCTGTATTTATTATGCAGCAGGAGTGAAACCTTATGTCAAAGAACGATGTTCATAATATCGAAAACATGAATACGCCATCACCGATATCAGAAAGAGATATAAATAAAACCTCTGTTGAATATCTGCAGAGCTGGCTTGGCGCGTTGTCCGGAAGCGGACTTGTTGAGTGGGACCGCCTGCCTGATCTCGGTCTCTACATGGATCAGGTTCTTACATTAATGGACCGGCAACTGTCTTTTTATAAGCGCGGCGATCAGGACAAGCTTCTGACACAGCCAATGATTAACAATTATACAAAAGATGGATTGCTGCCGCGCGCATCGGATAAGAAATATACACAGAGGCATCTTGCGCTTCTTTCAGTTCTTTGTTCCTTAAAGCCAGTACTTTCGATTTCTGACCTGTCTACGCTTCTTGAAAACGCACAGCTTGGAAATGACGAACAGAATTTATATGAGTTTTTCCTGGAAGCCCAAAAAGATGCTATCGAGAGTACCCGTAAGGGACTCCTTCCGGAAATAGAAACGCTTCTGGACACTATTTCAAAAGAAGCGGCATCATCAGATTCCTATCATCGCGAGATGGCCCTGATGGCCCTGCGAATGTCTGTTGAAGCCCGTGTGCGAATTATGATGACACAGAAAATACTCGACCTTATTAGCAAAGAGAAAAAATAGAAATTCGATTTATTGTTGTTACAATAATTGATTTTAAAGAACAAACTAAAATCCCCTGCACAAAAAAAAGATCCCCGGTTCATTTTTTGAACCGGGGATCTTTATCAATCTGGTTGCCAGGCCTTTTTAATTATCAGCCAGCCTGCTCGACAGCAACAGCGACACAGACGGTAGCGCCGACCATGGGATTGTTGCCCATGCCCAGGAAGCCCATCATCTCAACGTGCGCCGGAACAGAAGAGGAACCTGCGAACTGTGCGTCTGAGTGCATGCGGCCCATGGTATCTGTCATACCGTAGGAAGCAGGACCTGCGCCCATGTTGTCAGGGTGAAGTGTACGGCCGGTACCGCCGCCGGAAGCAACGGAGAAGAACTTCTTGCCCTGCTCGATGCATTCCTTTTTGTATGTGCCGGCAACAGGGTGCTGGAAACGTGTCGGATTCGTGGAGTTTCCTGTGATGGAAACATCGACAGCTTCCATGTGCATGATGGCAACGCCTTCACGGACATCGTCGCAGCCGTAGCAGCGAACTTTGGCACGGTCGCCTGTGGAATATGGAATTTCCTTAACAATAGCCACTTTACCTGTCGCGTAATCGAACTTGGTCTGTACATAGGTAAAGCCGTTGATGCGGGAAATAACAAAGGCAGCATCTTTACCAAGGCCGTTTAAGATAACACGCAGAGGTGCTGTCCTGACTTTGTTGGCAGACTGTGCAATTTTGATTGCTCCTTCAGCAGCAGCAAAGGATTCGTGGCCGGCCAGGAATGCAAAGCAGTTTGTCTCTTCGCGAAGAAGCATAGCTGCCAGATTGCCGTGTCCGATTCCGACCTTGCGGTCTTCGGCTACAGAACCGGCAATGCAGAATGCCTGCAGGCCGATACCGATTGCCTCAGCAGCGTCGGCAGCCTTCTTTGCGCCTTTCTTAAAGGCAATGGCGGCACCTACAACGTAGGCCCAGGCCGCATTCTCAAAAGCAATTGGCTGGGTCTCTTTGCAGATGGTATATGGATCAATTCCCTTGGCATCACAGATAGCTTTTGCTTCCTCGATGGAGGAGATGCCGTATTCATTAAGAACAGCATTGATATGGGAAATTCTTCTGTCATAACTTTCAAAAAGTGCCATTTTATGATCTCCTTCCTCGCTCTTATTCTTTTCTCGGGTCAACGTAACGTGCTGCTTCTGCAAAACGGCCGTATGATCCGATATTCTTCTGGTAGGCTTCATTGGCGTCGACGCCCTTCTTGATCTGGTCAAGCATCGGTCCTACTTTGAGGAACTGATACCCTATGATCTGTTCGTCAGAATCAAGAGCAAGCTTGAGAATGTATCCTTCTGTCAGTTCAAGGTAACGGGGACCCTTGTCCAGAGTGGAGAAGATAGTTCCAACCTGAGAACGAAGTCCCTTACCGAGATCTTCAAGAGATGCACCGATAGGAAGACCGCCTTCTGAGAAAGCAGACTGTGTACGGCCATATACGATCTGGAGGAAAAGCTCACGCATTGCGGTATTGATCGCGTCGCAGACGAGATCCGTGTTGAGTGCTTCGAGAATCGTCTTGCCGGGAAGAAATTCTCCTGCCATAGCAGCAGAGTGTGTCATTCCGGTGCATCCGATTGTCTCAATAAGAGCCTCCTGAATAATTCCTTCTTTGACGTTCAGTGACAATTTGCAGGCGCCCTGCTGAGGTGCGCACCAGCCTATGCCGTGCGTGAATCCGGAAATATCAGAGATTTCCTTGGACTGAACCCATTTTCCCTCTTCGGGAATGGGCGCCGACCCGTGATTGGGCCCCTTTGCGATACAAGTCATTTCTTCAACTTCGTGTGTCCTTAGCATGTATGTATCCCCTTTCAGTGAGTGATGAATATTGTACCTTCTATGTCTGCAGAAAAACCCAGACAATCATACCGATCTAATTATAGCAAAAGACACAAGATATTCCATATACGTTTTTCCTAAATCTTCTTAGAGATTAAAGGTCATGTTATAATCATACCGTGCAGTTTTTTGCATAATATGAAAGTCATTTAAGAAAAGGAATAAATAAAGCATGAATGTCTTCGACGATCGAATGAAAGAAATGATTAATCGTTATGAGGAGCTTTTGTCTTCTCTTTCAGATCCGGCTGTAATTTCAGATCAGCCCAGATACCAGAAGATGAGCCGCGAGCTCTCTGAAGTTGAGCCCGTTGTCACCAGTTACAATGAACTGGTGGAAACACAAAAGGAAGCCTCGGATGTGCAGGATATATTCCGCTCATCAACCGAAGACGATATTCGTGAAATGGCCAGGGAAGAGATGAATCTTCTTGAAAAGAGAATTTCCGGGCTTGAAGAATTAATCAGGGAAAAACTTACTCCCCAGGATCCCAATGACCGCAGATCAGTAATTATCGAAATCAGGGCCGGTGCCGGCGGGGAAGAGGCTGCTCTTTTCTGCGGCGTACTTTTTAGAATGTACAGTGTATACGCCCAATCCCAGGGATGGCGCACAGAGTATATAGACAGCAATGAGACGGAGCTCGGCGGATATAAGGAGATTGTCTTCTCCATAGAAGGAAGGGGTGCGTTCAGCCGCTTCAAATATGAGAGCGGCGTACACCGGGTTCAGCGGGTTCCCGTGACAGAATCTTCAGGACGTGTACATACTTCTACAGTTACCGTCGCAGTTCTCCCTGAAGCAGATCCCGTTGAACTCGATATTAATCCCAATGATCTTAAAATTGATACTTTCCGCGCTTCAGGTGCCGGCGGTCAGCATGTTAACCGTACGGAATCTGCGATACGTATTACGCATCTTCCGACAGGACTTATCGCGCAGTGCCAGGATGAACGAAGCCAATATAAGAATAAAGATAAGGCGATGGCTGTTCTTATGAGCCGCCTCCTGGAGAGGGAGACAAATATTCATAACGGAGCGATCGCAAAAGAACGCAAATCCCAAGTGGGAACAGGTGACCGAAGCGAGCGGATCCGCACCTACAACTATCATCAGGGACGCGTCACTGATCACCGCATCGGTCTCACGCTCTACCGTCTTGAAGAGATACTGAATGGTGATATTGAGGAGATTATTCAGGCTCTTACCCTGGCCGACAAAAAACACACGCTTGGTTCAGGTTCGTCTGAGGAGAGTGATGAATGAGCAGGAATACGATTCATCCCAAAGTACCTAAAGGCACCACTTTGGTTATTCACCCAAACAGGGATGAAGATCTTATTTTCCCGGCTGCTCTTCTGGCGGCGGGCGAACTGGTTGCGTTTCCTACCGAAACGGTATACGGACTCGGAGCTGATGCAACCGATGAGACAGCTGTTGCGAAAATATTTAAAGCAAAGGGGCGGCCGTCTGACAATCCGCTGATTGTACATGTCGCGCAGAAATCCGATATAAAGGATCTGGTTCTTGAGATAAATCCATTGGCGGAGTGTCTGATGAATGCTTTTATGCCGGGTCCCATTACTCTGGTAATGAATAAGAGCAGTAAAATTCCGGATCTTGTCAGCGCAGGCCTTCAAACCGTCGGCATCCGCATGCCTTCCCATCCCATCGCCGAGCGGCTTATCCGGCTGGCGGGAGTTCCTGTGGCGGCTCCCTCCGCCAATGTATCCGGCAGTCCTTCCCCGACCCGGGCCGAACATGTTGAGAAGGATCTTACAGGTAAAATTCCGTGCATTGTTGACGGCGGACCCTGCGAGGTGGGGCTTGAGTCAACTGTTGTTGATGTGACCGGAACCTGGCCGGTAATTCTGCGTCCCGGCGCCGTTACACTGGACATGATTGTTGATGTTTGCCTTTTGTCCGGTATTGCCGCACCTGATGTCGCCGTCATGACCCACGATCAAGTTGAAAACGGTGAGGCACCGCGTGCGCCGGGCATGAAATACCGCCATTATGCACCGCGGGCCGCCTTATCTATAGTTATGCCCGCAGTTACCAGCGTTGTTTCCAAAGACAGAAATGATGTTTTGGCTGCATTTTTGAGTAAGGTCAGGGAAGCCCTTTTGGAGGATGACGGGAGCACAATCGGCGTCTTCTGCGGTAAAGAAACAAGCGTTTATATGAAGAAGGAACTGTCGGCCGCAAGTCAGAATCGCGTGTTTTTCTATCTTTACGGCAGGAATACTGATATTGAGGGTGCTGCAAGAGGTCTTTTCGATGGAATCCGGTCGTTGGACGAGGAAGGTGTCAAGCATATCTTTGCAGCCGGATTTGTCGGGAACGGACTTGTGAAGGCCTATATGAACCGTCTGGAAAAAGCGGCCGGCGATAAGAAAGAATTGGACCCGCTTGAAAGTTACTATACTTCACATACCCGGAATGTCCTGTTTGTCTGCACAGGAAATACGTGCAGAAGTCCTATGGCAGAAGCAATTTTCAATATACTGGTTAAGAGAAACGGAGATTACACCCTTAAGGGGGAATCTGACACCAGGGTAACTCTCATCGGATCTTCTGCGGGGATATTTGCCGAGAACGGAAGCCCGGCTGCCTCTAACGCGGCCGAGGCTGTGCGCACTCTTTACGGCGCGGATTTGTCCGGGCATAGATCAAGAAAAATAAAAAAGGAAATGCTGGAAGAAAATGATCTTATTTTAGCCGTAACAAGTGAACATGCGGCTATGCTTCGCAGGATCTCGCCGGACAACGCGGGGAAGATGTATTCATTCTCCGAATATCTTCATACAAAATCAATTTACCTGCCGCTTTCCGAAACATTATCGTATACACCTGATATTCCGGATCCATTCGGCCGGGATATCGGCGTCTATATCAAAACGGCCCGCCGGCTGTATGACTTACTTTCAGCGATGTGGCTTGCAGTACTTGCCGATTTGGGTATCGAAATCCTCCCGTAATCGTGTATGAACGAATAGAAACCAAACTCATTAACAGTAGGCCCGACGCAGGATAATTCTAAATAATTATAAAAATCCCATGAAATTATCTAATATTTCGTATATATCATGTAGCAAAATTGCTTTGACCGTACTATGATTGTCTTACCCGGTCAGTCAGATCTCTTTTAAGAACATGAAGCACGGCAGGACACAAGCAAAGAGACAATTTTCGATACACCTGTGAAGAAAGATCTGCGCATGAATGCATTTGTTTTCATGCCGCAACGGATGCATACTTGACGAGTCTGCTTTCCTATGCTATCCTTTTTCGTGCTGCAAAGGATGCGGCAAGTTAGATATTAATCCTCGCTCTCGAATAAATTCGAGAGCCGTTCAGTCCAGGAGGAGGTGAATTTTAGATGGCAAACAAGTATGAATTAGTCGTTGTTTTAAGCCCCGTATTAGGTGAGGAAGGTATTGCTTCCACAACCGCGCTGGTCAAGGCTAAGATCGAAACCGCTGCAACAATCGATGCATTGGAGACAATCGGAACCCGACGTATGGCTTACGAGATCAATGATCAGAAGGACGGTTATTACCTTCAGTTCAACTTCACATCAGAACCCAATTTCCCTAAAGAAGTTGAGCGTATTCTGAAGATTACAGAAGGCGTATTACGATTTCTCGTTATTCGTGTTGATGCGTAATCACAAAAAGGAAGTGGAAGTATGAACAAAGTCATTCTTGTCGGAAGATTAGTAAAAGACCCTGAAGTAAAGACAACACAGAGCCAGGTTGCGTTTTGCAGTTTTACAATTGCCGTTGATCGGAAATTTAAAGCTGCCAATGGCGAGCGTCAGGCAGATTTTATTTCATGTGTAGCATGGCGCCAGCAGGCTGAATTCCTCGGGAAGTATTTTCAGAAGGGTTCACGTCTCGGACTCACCGGCAATCTCCAGTCGAGATCGTACGATGATGCTAACGGTAAGAAAGTTTATGTTACTGAAGTCGTCGTGGACGAGATCGAGTTTGTAGAATCCAAGCGTGAAGGAACACAGACCTCCGGTTACGAAGGTGCACGTTCCGCTCCCGTTTCTTCGAATCCTCCTCCGGCACCTTCCGTAGACAACGGATTTTATCCTGCTATGGATGATGACACAACGCTTCCATTCGACTTATGATTTTACTGCACTTTTGTGCGCCGGAGTCCTGTAAGCGCGGGACACGGATTATTTTGAAAGGAGAATACAAACATGGCTGAAAATAGAGGCCCACGTACCGGCGGTCGTGATTTTGGCGGTGACCGTGAAGGCGGACGCGGCGGAATGAGACCAAGACGTACTCGCCGTAAAGTTTGTGCTTTTTGCGCAGACAAGGTTGAGTCCATCGAATATAAGGACGTATCCAAGCTTCGTAAGTTTACATCTGACCGCGGCAAGATTTTGCCTAAGCGTATGACAGGCAACTGTGCAAAGCATCAGAGAGAACTTACCATTGCTATCAAGCGTGCAAGACACATTGCACTTCTTCCTTACGCAGTGGACTAAACCATAAAGATTCAGGTGAACACCTGAATCAGGAAGCGTCTTTATTGCGCTATCCGAGTGTAACGTTTATAATTATTGGGCATCCCCGGCTACTGCCGCGGATGCCCGATTTTTTTGTTTATCACATCCGATGAAGGAGGAGCGCGCGCAGTTCTTTACTGTGCGACAATTAACCATGAAAGTTATTCTGCTTACAGAAGTAAAGGGATTGGGCAAGGCTGATGACGTTGTTGAGGTAAATGACGGTTATGCACGGAATTTACTTTTCAAAAAGAACCTCGCACTTGAAGCCACTCCGGTCAATATGAATTCCATTAAGCTCAAAAAAGGCGCCCAGGCCGAAAAAGCCAGAAGAGAACTTATTGAGGCTAAGGAAGTTGGCAAGAAGCTTGCAGATCAGAAGATCAGTGTTGCGATGAAGTCCGGAGAAGGCGGACGGCTCTACGGCGCCGTTACAGCAATGGATGTTGCAGCGGCCCTTGAAAAACAGGGATATAAGGTCGACAAGAAACATATAATTATTAAGAATCCGATTAAATCCATCGGTTCATTTGATGTAACGCTGAAGCTTCATCCTGATGTATCAGTAAATATTTCTATTGAAGTTAAGACACTTTCTTAAAGGAATCGCTCTATTTCGGAGGAAAAATGGCAAAAGCTTTATCCAATACCCCGGCAGGAAAATTACCGCCTCAGAATGTTCAGGCTGAACAGGCTGTTCTGTGTTCGTGTCTCGACAGCGAAGTCGCACTGACTGTTGTTTCTGCGATTCTAAATGCCGACGATTTCTATCGACCCGACCACCGGATGATTTTTTCAGCGATCCTTGAGCTTATGTCACTTCGTTCAGCAGTTGACATAATCACGGTCTCTGACCTTCTCGGTAAGAGGGGCGAGCTTGATCAGGTCGGCGGAACAGCCTATATCAGCCAACTCTCTGATTTAGCTATTATCCGGTCCAATGCAGCGGAATATGCTGCGATCGTCCGGCAGAAGTCTATGCTCAGGAAGCTGATTACATCGCTTGACGATGTGACGAGGCTTTCTTATGAGGGCGAACAGGAAGCAAATAATCTCGTGGATATTGCAATCAAGCGATTGTCTGATATGCGTGAAAATCCGGCAGGCAGCGGATTCGAATCCATTCATGATATTCTAAAAAGAACGCTGCAGGAAATCGTTGATATCAGTAAAGGTAAGAAAGAGAGAAATGTTGTACGTACCGGATTTCCTCTTCTTGATAAGGCAATCGGCGGCTTGCGCCCGGGTTCTCTGATTATTGTTGCGGCCAGACCTGCTATGGGTAAGTCTGCATTTGTTATCAATATTGCAACTAATACAGCCATTAACTACAACACGCATGTAGCTTTCTTCAGTCTTGAAATGTCAAAGACTGAAATTGGAAATCGTATTCTTGCTTCAAGATCCTCCGTCAGTACATATGCTTTGCAGAGTGCCGACATCAAGGAGCACGACTGGGATCAGATCAGCAAAGCTATGACGCTTTTATCTCCGGCCCCGTTTTATATTGATGACCGCTCCGGTATTAACACCATCGAAATGATGGCAAAATGCCGCCAGCTCAAGAACGAGAACAAGCTCGGACTCATTATTGTTGACTATCTTCAGTTGATGAATTCTGCCGGAAATAGAAACAGCGGCAACCGTCAGCAGGAGATTTCTGAGATCTCCAGATCCCTGAAGATTATGGCAAAAGAACTGGATGTGCCAGTTATTGCGCTGTCCCAGCTGTCTCGAGGCGCTGAGTACAGAGAGGACCGTCGTCCGCTTCTGGCCGATCTTCGTGACTCCGGTGCTATTGAGCAGGATGCGGATATGGTTATGTTTATCTATCGTGATAAGTATTACGACAATACAGGTGAGAAGCCCGAGATTGAAGATGCGGAAATCATTCTTGCAAAGAACAGACAAGGTGAGACTAAGACCGTTATGGTCAAATGGTGGGCTAGGAAGACGCTCTTTTTCGAACCCGATCAGCTTGGCCAGCCGGGAGATCCGCAGGAACCGTCTTTCCCCGGACAGCATGCGGGTACGCATGATTTTTCGAAATCTTCAAAAGCGCCGGACTCACCGGAGCATTCACATAAAGACGCCGGTGCCAAAACACATAATCCCGCGCCTCCCGCCAACGAATTCAACGCGGGTAATTCGCCGGATAACGGCGAGGATATTTATGCTGAAGTGGGGGCCGGTTCATACGACGGCCTTGAGCCTCCTGATCAGGACGGGGTATTTTGATGTCTCTTTTGCTTGACTGCCGAAAGTTCTGTAATGCACATGAACTTCTTTCCTGTCAGGCCGTGATTATCGGGGTTTCCGGGGGCGCAGATTCCATGTGCCTTCTGGACATCCTTTTTTCGTTGTCTGAAGAATCGAAAAAAGAAGCGGTCAGTCCGCCGTTTCCGGAAGTCATCGCGGCTCATGTGAACCATGGTTTACGGGGCGACGATGCGGATCAGGATGAAGAACTTGTCCGAAACTACTGTAAGGACAGGGGGATTTTATTCAGATCGCAGCGTGTTGATATAACTTCACTTGCTGCCAGGGACAAAATCAGCCTGGAAGATGCCGGACGACGGGTTAGGTATGCCTTTTTTGAAGAGATCGCTGCAGGTGTACGGGAAGAGTTCGCGGCATGTATTCGGAAAGACGTCGCTGCAGGCGTATGGTCTGAATACAGCAAAATTTTTATTGCGGTCGCACATCACAGGGAAGATCAGGCGGAGACGCTTTTGATGAATCTTTTCAGGGGGGCAGGACCGGACGGACTTTGCGGGATGCAGCCAATTAATGAAAATGTTATCCGACCGCTTCTTTTTGCGTCGAAGGAAGATATTCTTGCCTATGTTCACGGGAAGCCTGTTCCTTTTTCAGAAGATCTGACAAATCAGGATAATATATATACGCGCAATTGCTGGCGGAATCAGATACTGCCTCTTATTGCAGAAGCGTCGCGCAAGGACCCTGTCGGGCCGCTACTTGCTTTTTCGGATATTGTGAACACCGATAAAGAGTATTTTGAAGAAATAACGGCTGATATTTTTGAAAAGAATAAGAATCTCAGCGGCAGCGGGACGTTTGGGCTTCCCATAGATGTTCTAAGGCTGGAACACAGGGCGGTTGCGTCGAGGCTGGTGAGATATTTATATAAGGCACAGTTTGCCTGTGCGACAGATCTGACGTCCGCTCATGTAACGGCCATTTTGTCCCTTTCTTTATCCGGCAAAAATGGCGGAATGATATCGCTGCCACACAGCCGGATCGCTTATCTTTCCGAAGACGTGCTTTTTTTCGAGGAAATTTCGGAACTTGGACGCAGCGATTCGTCTTTTTGGAATACAGATGACGGACAGATTTTGCTTTGCCCGACTGAAATGATAGATAAAACGCTTGTTTTTTTCGATTCGTTCACAAGAAAAGAAATTGCGTCTATTTCGAAAACTTCTTTTGCTTTGGAGGTTATCCTCGTTGAGAATCCTGAACAGGTAGTTTATAATGGTCAGATATGGTATTGTCCCCGTCAGATTTTGAAGGGTGCAGTACTCCGTACTCGAAGGACGAGCGATTGGTTTACCCGTGCCGGTTCATCGGGAGGAAAGCCTTTGCGCAGGTTTTTGACGGACAGGAAGATCCCTGTGTTTGTGAGAGACAGGATGATTCTTGCGGCGCATGATTCGGAGATTTTGTGGATACCCGGTGTGTCCCATGCGGCAGGTTTTGTCGATGAGGCCTCCGGTCGTAAATATTTTGAATCGATCGGCCTGACAATGAACGAAATGTCTATACAAAGTGCGGAACTGTATAGGATTACTATAATCAATAACAATGAACAGGAGGAGCGCTAATGGCTCAATATGTAAAAAGTGTATTAATACCTAGAGAAGAAATTGATAAAATGGTGACAAGACTTGCTGATCAGATTACCGAGGACTATAAGGGTAAGGAAATTGTTATGGTCGGCGTTCTTAAGGGATCATTCATCTTTTTGTCTGATTTGGTCAGAAAGATTGATCTTCCAATGATACTTGATTTTATGTCAGTATCAAGCTATTACGGCGGAACGAAGAGTTCAGGTGTTGTAAAGATAGTTAAGGACATGGACATTGACATCGAAGGGCGTCATGTCATTATCGTCGAGGATATCGTCGATTCAGGACTGACCCTTCAGCATCTTAAAGAGATGCTGCTGACCAGAAATCCTGCAAGTCTGCGAGTCTGTGCTGCTTTTGACAAACCTGACCGCAGAAAAGCTGATATTGCCGCAGAATACACGGGAATGAAGATCCCCGATGAATTTATAATTGGTTATGGTCTTGACTATGATGGAAAACATCGTAATTTGCCGGATGTATGTATTCTGGCTATTGAGGGAGGAAATGAATGAACCAGACAACCCCTAAAAAGTATGGTGGAGCACCATTTTATTTGATTCTGCTTCTAATCATTGTCGTAGCGACGTATTTCTTCGTGCAGGGCGACACAACCGCCAAGCAGGATGATCTGTCGTCAGCGCTTGAATATATTCAGACAGGTGAGAATGATCCAACGGATGTTACCCTGAACGGATATGACCTGACATTCTCCTATACATCTGCTGACGGCACAATCGTGGATGTCACAAAGAGTATTCCGCCCATGTCTATCGACCATGTGCTGACCATTCTTATGGATGCCAAAGAAGACGGTAAAATTACCGGGTATGAGTATACGGAACCGGCTGATGTCAGCAGCATACTAAGTGTTGTAACAATCGTCATCATGGTTGCGGCTATGGGCTTTTTCCTGTGGTTCTCTTTTTCCCGCGCCCAGGGCGACGGCAAGAGTGCCATGAGTTTTGGCAGAAGCAAGGCGAAGCTGAACGATCCCACTAAGAACAAGGTAACCTTTGCGGATGTCGCAGGTGCCGATGAAGAGAAAGAAGAGCTTCAGGAGGTTGTTGATTTCCTGAAGAATCCGAAGAAATACTCTGAACTCGGTGCTAAGATTCCACGCGGAATTTTGCTTTTCGGAGCACCCGGAACCGGCAAGACACTTTTAGCGAGGGCTGTAGCTGGCGAGGCAGGCGTTCCTTTCTTCTCCATTTCCGGTTCTGATTTCGTTGAGATGTTTGTCGGAGTCGGCGCAAGCCGCGTACGCGACCTTTTTGACAACGCCAAGAAGAACGCCCCCTGTATCATTTTTATCGATGAAATTGATGCTGTCGGACGTCACCGCGGCGCTGGAATGGGCGGCGGACACGATGAACGCGAGCAGACTCTTAACCAGCTTCTCGTTGAAATGGACGGATTCGGACCTAATGAGGGCGTAATCGTAATAGCAGCCACCAACCGTATGGACATTCTGGATCCGGCTCTTTTGAGACCCGGCCGTTTTGACCGTCGTGTCGTTGTCATGCGTCCTGATATCAAAGGAAGAGAAGCCATTCTTAAAGTCCACGCAAAAAACAAGCCTCTTGCTGCAGATGTCGACCTTCATGAGATCGCAAAGATCACTCCCGGATTTACGGGTGCAGATCTTGCCAACCTCCTGAATGAAGCAGCTCTTGCAGCTGCCAAACATAATGCCAAAGAGATTGTTTATCTGGACATTTCCGAGGCCGTGTTCAAGGTAATGCTTGGGCCTGAGAAGAAGAGCCGTGTTATCAGCGAGAAAGAAAAGAAGCTTACAGCCTATCATGAAGCAGGTCATGCTGTAGTTCTTCGCACCATATCGGATACTGACAAGGTTGAGCGGGTTTCCATCATCCCTGCCGGCGGCGCGGGCGGTTATACGGCTCACAAACCCGATGAGGATGTCTACTACACAACTCGTCAGCAGCTCCTCAATGATATTATGATTTCCCTGGGCGGACGCGCATCCGAGCTTTTGGTCCTCGGTGAAATCAGTACAGGAGCTTCCTCCGACCTGCAGAGCTGCAACAATGTCGCCCGTGGCATGATTACCAAATACGGTATGAGTTCAAGACTGAGCAACATGGTTTTCGGCGGTGATGAAGAGGTGTTCCTCGGCAAAGATTTCGGCCATGTTAAGAACTACAGTGAACATGTTGCTTCTATTATTGATGAAGAAGTACAGACAATTATTGACGAGTCATACAAACAGGTTCTTGAGATTCTCAAGTCCAAGATGGCTATTCTCAATGCTGTGGCCAGCCGGCTTCTTGAAATTGAGAAGATCGAGGGTCCTGAATTTGAAAGGATCTATGCATCCGGCGGATTGGATTCTCCTGTAACATTTGCATAATCCCAATAGGAACCGACAAAGAAAAACCCGCAGATTTTTTAAAGTCTGCGGGTTTTTTGCCGTTACTATTTAGTTGCTTTTTGAAAACTTAGTATTCGTGATAATACATTTATCATGCTTATGGACAAAATAACGGGATTCCTGTGAAGAATTCTATTTAGCGGAATCGATCCTGATCAGCTCGTCTGCCAGTTTCCGGATATCCTCGGGTCCGAGGACCAGAATCAGATCCCCCTCGTGCACAAGTTCATCCAGACGGGAAATGATATCATTTTTGTCGGGGAAGAATTCAGCTTTTCCGCCTAGTTTATTAATCTTATCTGCCAGCATGGACGATGAGATAGTTCCCGGATTGATCTCCCGGTCTGAAAAAATCTCTGCAAAAAGGACGTGCTCACAAGGCAGCAGGCTTTGCACAAAGTCATCAAAGAGAACTTCCGTGCGGTTGAATGTAAGCGGCTGAAAAACCACCCAGGTCTTTTCGTGAGGAATATGGGATGCTGCGGCAAGTGTGGCACGGGCAGCAGCAGGATGATGTGCATAATCAGCAACAACCGTTGCCCCCTTGTACTTGCCTTTGATAGAATATCGGCCTTCTGCTCCGGTAAATGCAGCAAGAACTTCTGCCGCAGCTTCCGGCGTTCCTCCATGAAGGTGCGCGCAGGCGATAGCTGTCAGGGCGTTGTATACATTGTGGTCGCCCGGTACACGAAGGATGATATGTGTATAGAATGTTCCGTCGATATAGACATCGAATTCCGGATAACCCTCATGGTAAATAAGATTATCAGCATAGACGTCGGCGTGCTCGCCTGTTACGGCAAAGATATCGCCTTTAAGACCTGTCGTGACAATTAGAGGCATCGAAAGGCCGAGAGGTTCGCGGTATTTCGGCATTCTGCGGACAGCTTCGGCAGTATTCGGATCGAAAGCCGGAATAACCAGTGTGCCGCCCTCTGAAATCTTCTCTGAGAATTCGGCGAACACGTCGATTACCTCGGAAAGGCTCTTAAAGCAGTCGACATGATCATAATCAATATTAGTAATGGCGGCGGTTGTTGAATAAAACTGCAGAAAGGATCGCTGGTATTCACATGCTTCTGATATGAAAAGGCCGTGAGGCCTGCCCATGTGCACTGTGCTTCCAAAAGCGTCGAGTTCCGCACCGAGATGAACCGTTGGTTCCTGTCCGGATGCAATGAGGATAAGGGACGCCATGGAGGTGGTTGTTGTCTTGCCATGCGTTCCGGCTATATTAATGACACTCTCAAAACCTGCCGTCAGGTATCCGAGAAAGTGAGCTCTGTCGACACATGGGATGTGATTGGCTCTTGCGTATTCGAGCTCGGGATTGCCCGGCAGAATGGCGGCGGTATGTACGACAAGGTGCGGTACAAAACTCTCCAGATTTGCTGCCGCATGACCCTGGAAAACGTGAATTCCTTTATTCTCCAGATATTGCGTGCGGTGTGAAAGGTGCATATCAGATCCCGCAGCCGCAAAGCCCAGATGAACGGATATTTCAGCAAGTCCGCTCATGCTGATGCCGCCGATTCCTACAAAATAAATGTGCGCATCCGCACCAAGAAAAGATAAGTCCTGTTTTTCACAGGATTTCGCACCTGTGGTTTCGCTGGCTGAATTATTCTCTATTGTCATTGTGCTCCTTCTTTCGCGGTTCTTTGTGTATATTACGCCTGACTCAAAGCAATCCCGTCGAATTTATTTTTGAGGATCTTTGAGTAAGAATGGGTATGTGCATTACGCATGACGTAAGTCTCCTATTGCATTATACCCAACGTTTGGTTTTTTCACACGCATATCATGAACTTTGTGTATCCTGCACAAGCATTTCCGAGAAAATTGTATCTTCTATAGAAAATAATTCCAATCTATAGTCAATTTTAACAAAGAGTAGTAATATGCACATGTCGCCTTGGTGCAAATTGTAGTTTTGTGACAGGCAGACAGCAGGCAGACAGATTCGAAAGACGAGTGGAGGAAGACAAAAATGGATATTACCAGCATTATTATTAGAAGAATTTCTCTGGATAGCAAGATGAAAGCAATTGTTTCTATTACTTTTGACAATGCTTTTGTTGTTCATGATGTGAAAGTAATAGAAGGCGCCAATGGACTTTTCATTGCAATGCCCAGCCGCAGGACGCAGGAAGGTGATTTCAAGGATATTGTACATCCGATCAATTCTGAATTCCGTGAAGAACTTTCACGCGCTGTTCTCGAAAAGTATCAGTCGGCACTTGCAGATTATCTGTCTGATGAGACCAAAAGGGAAATAGTCAGAACCGTACCTGTACAGGCCGTTGTTATTGATACTCCCTGATTTCTGATATAATGACCAGCAGGGGGCAGACTGTTCTTGACAAGGAACAGCCTGCCCTTTTTAATTTAACTGCAGGATATATTGTAAGAAGGTAGGTTTCATGAAAACAACCAAAATCATTCGATACGCCGGACTTGGCTTGGTGATCTTATCCGCGATGCTTCTGCTTTATCTGTATTCGTATACTTTTACAAAAGATAAGACGGCATCCTCACCTGATCAATATGCTGTGCTTGAAATTACTTCCGGTTCTTCCGCGTTTCCCCAGACAGACTATGATGTGCTGTTTTCAAAACTTGCGCTTCGTTCTGATGCTGTTCGAATTGATACAAATGACACGGTCCAGAATCAGCAGAAACGGATAACAGATGCAATGGAAAGTATGGGATCGGATCATATTATTCTTTTTGCATGGGAAGAAGCCTCGATTCCAGCCCTTTCCAACGCGCTTTCAAACCCGGCTGCGGCCTCTGTTATTCTCGTTTCTCCCAGTCTCTCAGAAAGTGATGTTATGGAAGTATTCGGAACACATCTGCCGAATATACCGGTGGCTATTTTTGATGTGAACACAATATTTTCCTCATCCCTTTATGAGCGTCTCTCAGGAGAGGATACTACTTTGTTCCCGGGGCTTAAAGATGAGGGAAAACTGTCGCCGACGGTCTTTATTTCTCCCGATGGAAGCCGCTACTTAAGTCAGTGGGATTTTATTGGACAGAACAAGCTGTCGCGTTCCGCCCTTACGTTTCTCCCGCAGGTACAGATCAAAATCGGCGAGTTTATCAGCACCTATGTTTTTGACCCTGCTCTTCCTGATATAAGCTCCCGGTCCGTTGTCGCTCTTGAACAGACGACAAAGCTGTTGGCCGTGACATTTCTGGCGACAGGGCTGCTGCTGTTTTTTGCGTCCATTCCCAAATCAGGAAGGCGTAAAGAGAAGAACATCAGGACTATACAAACCCCCCTGGAGCGAAAATCAAAACCTGAACCGGATCAAATTCCGGATCAAATTCCGGACCGTATGCAGGACCGAAGCCCCACCGCTGTTCGCAGAAAAGCTTTCCTTTTATTTTCCCTTGTCTGTGTTCTGTTTACGTCTGCACTTTTGCTGTTTTATCATTTTGACCTGCGTTTCTCCCAGACAGTTCTCGCCGCCTGGCCGGTTGTGTATTTTGCAGCCGCCGGTGTGCTTTTTGTAAAACATTTCTTTGCCTCCAGGGTTCGCATGAGAATTCCTGCGCGAAGACTTCTTTTCAGCGGGTTGCTTGCTATCCTTTTGCTTTCTGGAATTCTGCTTTTGATGATAATGCATGCCATATCACCTGGAGACATTTTCTCAGGCACACGCGGCATCCTTCTTTTTCTTCTGTGCCTGTTTCTTTTTGCAGCGAATTGGGTTCAAATGTCACCGGAATCAATTCCGGACAGAACAGCTGAGGGTAACTCACATAACGCTCAACGACTCGTCTGGCTGCAATGGGGAGGCTTTTTGTTTCCTTACTTTACACTGATGATATATCTCCTTGTGAATGGGAAACGGCTGTATTTTGCGCAAAGTACGGTTTTACTTGCTGCTGTCTGTCTGGGCCTCTGGCTGCGTTTCATATTCCGCAGAATCAGCGGAACAACCTGGATGGCTGCTATTGTTTTTGCTGTATTTTATACTCTGACTGCATTCCGGTAAATAAATTCACGACTCCCGCACTTGCACGATATATAATGAATGCTATCATGTAAATGAATTTGTTTTCGTTAATGATTTGACGGGGGAACAGAAGAAGTATGTCTTCAACTATAAAAGATGTAGCAAGAATAGCCGGAGTCTCCATAGCCACGGTGTCTAAGTTTATTAATGGCGGCAATGTCCTTGAAGAGAATCGCTCCTCAATCCAGGACGCAATCAGCAAATTGAATTATCAGGTCAATACAGTTGCCAGGGGCATGAAAACCAGAAAAAGCATGACTGTCGGCGTTCTTATTCCGAGTCTGGCTGATTATTTTGGGGTTGCAATTCTTGAGGCAATTGACAGTGAACTGTTTAAACACGGCTATAGCACAATTATTTGCGGATATACGGCATTTGAACCGAAAAGCGCCCGGACAAAATTAGAATTTCTTTTGAGTCAGCAGGTTGACGGTATTATTATGCAGCCATTTGGTGTAGTAAAAAGTGATTTTGAACGCGTTGAAAGTAAGAAGACACCGATTGTATTTGTAGATATTCAGCAAAATGACAAAATTCACGACTGTGTAGTTATTAATAATTCAGGCATTACAAATCAGATAACCCGGCACTTAATCAGCCTCGGGCACAGACGGATCGGACTTATTAGCGGTACGGCAGGAATAATAACCGTAGATGACCGTCTTGAAGGCTACAAAAAAGCTCTTGAGGAAGCTGATATCCCATCTGAACCGGAACTTCTTCATATGGTTAATATTTCTGAGGAAAGCGGCTATTTGGGCATGGATGCTTTTATGAAGCTCGGGAATCCGCCGACTGCTGTTTTTGCCACCGGCTATGATCTGACGGTCGGAGCCATGATGTATATGAATGAAAAAGAAATCCGTATTCCTGAAGATATGTCATTTGTTGGTTTTGAAAATAAGACGCTCGCACGCATCTGTCATCCGAAGCTTACCATTGGGGTACAGCCGGTTAACAAAATAGGATCCACGGCCGCATTGATGCTTTTTGAACGCATGTCCGGCGCATATGAAGCAGCAGGCCGGATTGTTCAGTTAAATGCATCGATAGAATACGGCGCATCGGTCCGCGATCTTTCAAGGAAGTAATTGACATGGTGGATACTCCGTGCTATTCTAGTTCGGTGACCGCGTGCGCCAGGCTATAAATGTCGTTTACGACTGCCTGAGAGTGTCAGCGAGACTGGAAGAACAGGAGGGAAACGAAATTATGTATGCTGTTATTTTAACGGGAGGCAAACAGTACAAAGTTGCTGTTGGCGAAGATGTCTTTATTGAGAAGCTTGAGGGCGAATCAGGAGAGGCAGTAACATTTGACTCAGTTCTGGCTATTGGTGATGATTCAGGTTTGAAAGCGGGTGCCGCTTGTAAGACTGCAACTGTTGCCGGAGAAATTGTCAAGCAGGGCAAGAATAAGAAGATTGTTATTTACAAGTACAAGGCTAAGAAGGGTTACCGTCGTAAGAACGGACACAGACAGCCTTATACAAGAGTTCATATCACGGCTATCAACGTCTGATAGGAAGAAGAGAACTTTGAAATGATTATTGTAGAAATACATAAGGATATATCAGGACAGATCGAATCACTTACTGTGTCAGATCATTCCGGATATGCAGAAGCAGACAGCGATATTATATGTGCCGGCGCTTCGACTCTTGTGTATACAGCTATAGGTGCAATACAGGAACTATGCGGTTTGGAAGATTTCTACTGTATAAGGGAAGGATCTGATGAGGATTCTATTCCATTTTCTGAAATTGCTATGCCTGTTTCAGCTCTTTCCGAAGAGCAGCTGCGTATTTCGCAAATCATCCTGCGGACGGTCGAGATCGGTTTTCTGCAGCTTGAGGAGTCCGTGAATACGGAATACGGTAATCAGTTTATTCGAGTAACTGAGATAATACGGAACATGGAGGTGTAACTATGATCATGATGAATTTACAGCTCTTCGCACATAAGAAGGGAATGGGATCGACCAAGAACGGCCGTGATTCCGCTTCCCAGCGTCTAGGTGCAAAGAAGGGTGACGGACAGTCTGTTATTGCAGGCAATATACTCATCAGACAGCGCGGAACGAAAGTTCATCCTGGAACCAATGTAGGCATTGGCTCTGATGATACTCTTTATGCTAAGATTGACGGACTTGTAAAGTACGAGCGTCTTGATAAAGACAGAAAAAAGGTTAGTGTATACCCGGCTGTGTAAGCCTTTCTAACGATTGGAAATGAGCTGCAAAGAGGTCCGGACCGATGATCTTTCATTGGCAGGACCTCTTTTGAATGTAACAACAAATGAGGAGACAAAAATGCTTATAGATCATGCAAAAATTTACGTTAAGGGCGGCGATGGCGGCAACGGAATGGTATCTTTCCACCGGGAAAAATATGTCACCAACGGTGGACCCAACGGAGGCGACGGAGGAAAAGGCGGCGATGTGATCTTCTATGCCACAGAGGATCAGTCAACACTTCAGAATTTCCGTTTTAAACGTAAATTTGTTGCAGATGACGGAGAAAAGGGACTGATGCGCAAGATGTACGGCCGTGGTGCGACGGATATGCGTATCGCTGTGCCGGTAGGTACGATGATTACCAACGCCAAGACCGGCCGTATGATCGCAGATCTCGTTGAGTCAGGCGAAGAAGTTATCGTTGCCCACGGCGGCAAAGGCGGCCAGGGTAATTTCCATTTCTCCAATTCTATTCGTCAGGCTCCTAATTTTGCCAGGGCAGGAATACAGGGAGAAGAACTTGATCTGAATGTTGAACTCAAACTTCTCGCGGATGTAGGACTCATCGGATTTCCCAATGTCGGCAAATCAACCATTCTGTCTGTTGTTTCAGCTGCAAGGCCCCAAATAGCTGATTATCACTTTACAACGATTGAACCTAATCTCGGCGTTGTTGCTGTCGGTGATACAAGCTTTGTTATGGCTGATATTCCAGGTCTTATCGAGGGCGCATCTGACGGCGCAGGTCTCGGGCATGATTTCCTGAGACATGTTGAAAGAACACGTCTCCTGATTCATGTTGTGGATGTTTCCGGCAGTGAAGGAAGAGACCCGATTGAGGATTTCGACAGCATCAACAATGAACTTTCGCTTTTCAATCCGCTTTTGGAGACTCGTCCCCAGATTATAGCGGCTAATAAGATGGATCAGGCTGATGAGGCGCAGGTAACCCGTTTTGTCACGGAGATGAACAGAAGGGGCTATCAGGTGTTTCCTGTCTCTGCTGCGATAGCTGACGGTACACAGCAGCTTATGAATGCAGTCGCGGCCAAGCTAGTGACTCTCCCTAAGACAATCCTACTTAAGGAAGCCAAGCTCGAGACTCTCTACTTGTTTGAGGCGGAAGAATTATTCCACATCGAAGTTGATAACAGGGTATTTTCAGTGGTTGGCGCCTGGATCAAGAATATTGCTGAGTCCACCAATTTTGATGATCCTGATTCTCTTCAGTACTTTCAGCGCCTTATCCGCAAAAAGGGTGTTATTGACGCTCTTAAGAAGGCCGGCGTCAAAGAGAACGACCTCATACGTATATACGATCTGGAGTTTGAATATATTGAATAATTTGCATTGCTTATCTTCAATTTTATAATCGTTATAAAATATGCGTGAATTCCTCCTTTGATTTGTGTATAATGAAAACATAAAATTACGGGAGGATTTACCTATGGAAAAGTATGTATGCGATCTTTGCGGTTATGAGTATGATCCTGAAGCTGGTGATCCGGACAACGGAATTGCCCCTGGCACATCTTTTGATGATCTTCCGGAAGACTGGACTTGCCCTGTATGCGGAGCGACAAAGGATTCCTTCAGCGCACTTTGATTTATATCTTAGTGTGAACACCTTTGCCTGAACATGTAGTGTGGGTTCTGCGTGCTTTAACCAAAAGAGGCCGTACTTTCATAAAGTACGGCCTCTTTTTCATAAATAGCAGAAATGTAGTTGCTCTTTTGAAGAGTAAAACATAAAATGTAATCAGTTCTATTTGGTAAGGAGGACATTATGCCAGCACTTGCTATCGGAGAAAATATTTTTTACGTTGGGGTTCAGCATCCGGATCGTGAAATGTTCGATTGTCTGATGCCGACTCCGCACGGTACATCTTATAATTCCTATCTTGTTAGGGGATCAGAGAAGACAGCACTTATTGATACGGTTGACCCGGAATTTATAGACGAGTTTCTTCGTAAGCTCAAAAGTCTTGATGTTCAGAAAATTGACTACATTGTTCATCTGCACACAGAGCAGGATCATTCCGGCTGTATTTCTGAGATCCTGAAGTACTATCCTGACGCTGCCCTTGTTGCGACGAGTAATGTTGTCAAACTTATGAAGACACATAACCATATTCCTTCCGAAAAATTTACCGTTGTGGAGGATAATGGCGTCCTGGATCTCGGAGACCGTACTCTGACATTCCACAAGATCCCTTTTGCACACTGGCCGGATAATACAATGGCCTTTGACAGCAAGAGCCGTATCCTGTTTTCAAGCGACCTGTTCGGTTCGCACTATGCCTCTGACAGAGTATTTGCCACGGATAGCCATGAGATTAAAGAGGCGACGCGTGCGTATTATGCAGAGATCATGATGCCGTTTGCTCCGCAGGTCAGAAAATATACAGAGAAAGTCATTGCTTTGTCCCCTCGGATGATCGCATCTTCCCATGGTCCCGTCTGGAATGACCCTCAGCTTGTTCTTAAGAGATATTTGAAGTGGACAGGCGAGAAGGTCAGTAAGACGGTGGTTATACCCTATGTCAGCATGCACGGAAGCAGTGTTGTCATAATGGAACGGTTGACCTGGCGTCTTGCAAGTAAGGGGATTTCAGTACTTTGCAGAAACCTCGGTGCAGATCAGGAGAGCCTTGTTATCCAGACCGGACATGTCGCCGGGGATCTTGTTACTGCGGCGGCGGTCGTTTTTGCCATACCTACTGTTCTCGGAGGGCCTCATCCGGCAGGCGCATACTGCGCAATTGTTGTTAACGCCCTTCGTCCGAAGACAAGATTTATCGGTTTGGTCGGCTCGTATGGCTGGGGAACCAAGATATCCGAAGTGTTTGACTCAATGACAAACGGGCTTAAGAAGGCACAAAGACTTGAACCGCTCCTGTTTGAGGGCCTGCCGACGGAAGAAGACCTTGTGAAGGTAGATGAATATGCGGATGCCCTTACTGAAAAGATCCTTGCATTAGGAGACGATTTAATCTGATTCGGACTGTAAAAGGGATAATATAGACATATAGATGTCGGCGGTGGATTTTTTCCATCGCCGGCACATTTTTTGCGCACTTTCTTCATTCGGGGCAAAAAGAGTCAGGTCGGCTGTTGTTCTGGCCCCGTCCGCCAGAGAGAGCCGCACCTGATACGCGCCGTTGGCGTCAGGAAGGTAACTGGCAAGTATGCTGGCCTCCTCGTGTGCGTCCTGCTTCCATTTCGGCGCAGCCTTGGTAAGGTAGGCGCGGACGTGGGCCGGCATTGTCGGCAGCAGCTGCGTGAGGACGATCTCACCTTCAGGCGTAATGTCACAAAGTTCGATTGGCCTTCCCATAGCATCAAGACGCGTCTCGCCTTTGCGCGAGGACTCAATAATGAACCGGTCGCGTATCAGTTCCTCTTTTGCCTGGACAAAAGAAAAATAGTCCAGATAAAGTGAATCAACAGCCCAGTTCATAAGCTCTGCCGAGGGTACACTGCTGACCTGGTGAAGCATATACATAATGATTAATTTGCCATAGGGAAGATCAATATCCGGCACAGTGAAGCCTCGCTTTCGTAGAACGCATTGTTAATAATTTATAGGGCCGTCCTGTATTTTATCAACGGCACTATTTGCCCGCTAAAGGACAACAGCTGTATTATATCGGATTTGCATCTCAGATGCTATTGATAGATCTTCATGAACAACCTGCACAACCAATTTTCTGTTCACACGGTCGTGTTTTCCCTATTTTCAATGCAGGTCGTATTCACACAACCCATGAGAAAATGCTATACTTACCGGAGACGCTTTGCTTTTCTATTGGCAATGCATATATTTATGCGCCAGGCAATTGTGAATTACCTGGCGTAAATACAGCTTTATAGGAGAATACAATGATTACACTTGATACCACGAATGTTCTTCCGTTTATTGACGAGAATCAGATTGCCCAGATGGCGCCGCAGGTCAAACTTGCGCATGATATGCTTCACAAGAAGACGGGTCCGGGTAATGAATATCTCGGTTGGCTGGATCTGCCCGTTAATTATGATAAGGAAGAATTTGCCCGTATCCGTAAAGCTGCTGTCAAGATCAGAAAGGATTCTGATGTTCTTCTGGTCATCGGAATAGGCGGATCTTATCTTGGCGCCCGTGCGGCTATTGAGGTTCTTTCCCACTCGTTTGCGAATATTGTATCAAAGAAGATAAGAAAAGCACCGCAGGTTATTTTCTGCGGAAACTCCATCAGTGCAACCTATATGGCGGATCTTTTTGACTTGCTGGAGGGCAGGGATGTATCCGTTAATATTATTTCCAAGTCAGGAACAACGACTGAACCAGCCGTTGCTTTCCGTATTTTCCGTGCGTTTATGGAGAACAAATATGGCAAAGAAGAAGCCCGGGGCCGCATCTACGCTACAACAGACAAGGCCAGGGGCGCTCTGAAGGGTCTTGCCGAAGAAGAAGGGTACGAATCCTTTGTCGTCCCCGATGACGTGGGAGGCCGCTTCTCCGTCCTTACAGCTGTTGGTCTTCTGCCTATTGCTGTTGCCGGCATTGATATCCGCGAGATAATGAAGGGCGCAAAAGACGCAGCTCTTCTTTATAAGACGGTTTCTGTTGCAGAAAATCCCTGCTACCGTTATGCAGCTATCCGCAACTGCCTGTTAAGAAGCGGATATTCTACCGAAATTCTTGTGAATTATGAACCATCCTTCCACTTTATGACAGAGTGGTGGAAACAGCTGTTCGGTGAGTCGGAAGGCAAGGACGGACGCGGGCTTTTCCCTGCCGGCGTTGATAATACGACGGATCTTCACTCAATGGGGCAGTATGTTCAGGACGGACAGCGTATCCTGTTTGAGACAGTGGTACAGATAGATACGGCTCGCCGATCTTTCGAGATTCCAAATGACAAGGACAATCTTGACGGACTTAATTTTCTTTCAGGTATGGATATGAATGAAGTCAACAGGAAAGCCCTTCAGGGAACTGTCCTTGCACATGTTGACGGCAAAGTGCCCAATATGATTCTTCATGTTCCTGAACTGACACCATACTGGTTCGGACAGATTGTATTTTTCTTCGAGAAGGCCTGCGGAATCTCCGGGTACCTTCTTGCAGTGAATCCTTTTAACCAGCCGGGCGTAGAAGCATATAAGAAGAATATGTTCGCCCTTCTGGGCAAGCCGGGTTATGAGAAAGAGAAGGCTATCCTCGAGAAGCGTCTCGCCGGCGAAGAATAAGATTTGAGCGACAGGAATTTTCATGCGGGCAGATAACAGGGCCGGCATCCGGCCGGATTGTTTGTCTGCCTGCTTTTTCTTGGGCTGTCATGGAGGAGAACCTATATGTCTATGATTAAGATATGCGGACTCCGGCGTCTGGAAGATGCGCTTATGGTTAATGAAGGTCATCCTGATTTTGCCGGATTTATTCTGACTCCTTCCAAACGGCAGGTGACGATAGAACAGGCCGATGAGCTGTCCGGCATCCTGCTTGCCTCCATCAGGCGTGTAGGGGTTTTTGCAAAAGAGACACCGGCCCGGATTGCCCGGACGGCAGCAGTTCTTGCCCTTGATGGTATCCAGCTGCATTTTGATACAACCGTTCCATTTATGACTGAACTAAAAAATCAGCTGGTACAGTTCCCCTACGCAAAGACTCCTTTTCTGTGGCAGCGAATTCCGGTGCCGTCAACGGCGCTGCTTGCGGAGGATGTGTCTGGTGGACTCGGCGCATTTCCTGATCTGTCGGGTTTTGACGGCCTCATTCTTGACACTTTCCACGCCGGCAAAGATGGAGGGACGGGAAAGACTTTCCCGTGGAAGCCTGCCATTGAATATATCAGAAAGGCCGGGAACAATCTGTCAAAATCCCGCATCATTGTAGCCGGCGGTCTTACTCTCGACAACGTCGCAGACGCGATTGCGTTTTTCAATCCCTATGCAGTAGATGTATCGAGCGGAGTTGAATCCGATGGGTACAAGGACAGAGAAAAAGTACTTCGTTTCATAGAAACAGCAAGAAAGGCAGAGGTTTTTTAATGTACGCAAAAAAAGATTACTCTCCCGTCGAGATAGAACAAGGCGATCTTCTTTCGGTCGAAAATCCCGCGCGTTATACAGGCGGGGAGTGGGGAATTGTTGTCAAGCAGGAAGTTCTTGATGAAATTGAAAAGACCGGACATACAGAATATATAAGGTATGCCTTCTGCTTCCCGGATATTTACGAAATCGGCATGAGCAATATTGCACTTCGCATTTTGTACAAGGTCTTGAATGAATGCCCGTATGTTTGGTGTGAGCGTGCCTTTTCCCCGTGGAAAGACATGGATAAGCTGATGCGCGAAAAGCATATCCCCCTGTTTTCCCTTGAATCAAGGACAGCACTTCGCGCCTTCGATATTCTGGGATTCACGCTGCAGTACGAACTGTGTTATACCAACGTTCTTCAGATGCTTGATCTTTCGGGTATTCCGCTTCGTTCATGTGACCGCAGCGAGGATGATCCGATCATTACGGCCGGCGGACCTGTTGTGTATAACATTGAGCCAATGACCGACTTCCTCGATCTGGTCATGATCGGTGAGGGCGAGGAGATGATGCTTGAACTTATGGAGCTGATGAAGCGATATAAGGACTCAAAAATGACCCCAAAGCCTATTTCAAGAAAGCAGTTACTTCTTATGGCCGCTCAGATCGAAGGCGTCTATATTCCGGCCCTCTATGATGTTTCCTATCATGAAGACGGGACAATCAAAAGTGTTGTTCCCAATTCTAAGGAAGCTCCTGCTAAGATCAGAAAAAGAGTGATCCTGGATATGGACAATGTTACGTATCCGACAAATACGATTGTCCCCAACACAAAGGTAATTCATGACAGAGCTTATCTTGAGCTCTTTCGCGGCTGCATCCGCGGCTGCCGGTTCTGCCAGGCGGGTTATATATACCGCCCTGTAAGAGAAAAATCAGCGAAGGTTCTTTGCGAGCAGGGGATCGAGATTGAAAAGAACACTGGATACGATGAGATCGGCATGCTTTCTCTTTCGACCAGTGACTATACACAGCTGCCCCTTTTGACTGATAATCTTCTCTCGGCTTATGATGGCCGGCACACCAGTTTGTCGCTTCCATCCCTGCGTCTGGATTCTTTTTCTCTGGAACTCATGGAAAAAGTGTCAGCTACAAGGAAATCAGGTCTTACTTTTGCGCCGGAAGCCGGTACGCAAAGGCTTCGTGATGTTATCAACAAGGGCATTACGGAAGAAGATATCATGACGTCTCTTGACCTCGCTTTTGGCGGCGGCTGGAGCAGTCTAAAGCTCTATTTTATGCTGGGCCTTCCAACAGAGACCCTTGAAGACGTGTCCGGCATTGCAGATCTGGTCCGCAGAATTGAGAAATTGTATTTTGAGGTCGGAAAGCGCACGGGACAGAGAATGAGAAAGCTCGAACTGACAGTCTCCACCTCGATGTTTATACCCAAGCCGTTTACTCCTTTCCAGTGGGAAAGACAGAATACCAAAGAAGAATTTATGGAAAAACAGCAAATTCTTCGTGACAGACTCAGAAGCAAGAACATTAAGTACATCTGGCATGATCTGGAATCATCCCTTTGGGAGATCGTTATCGCAAGAGGCGACCGCCGTCTCGGTCCGGTCCTTCTTGAAGGCTATCAGGCAGGAAATATATTTGATGCATGGGACGACTGTTTTTCTCTTTCTTCCTGGATGCCGATTCTGGAAAAACACGGTCTTTCCCTGGATTTCTATGCGACGCGGGAAAGAGACAAAGATGAGGTGTTCCCCTGGGATCACATAGACTGCGGAGTAAGAAAAGACTTTCTTCTAACAGAGAGAGAACGCGCTTATGCGCAGCAGACGACCCCTTCCTGCAGGGATCACTGTGAGGGCTGCGGAGCGGCCAGTTTTGGAGGAGGTGTCTGTTTTGAATCAAAGTGAGCGTGAAAAAGCAATGACCCTTCTGTTACATCAGAAGGAATACATTATAAGATTTCGTTTTGCACGGTCAGGAAGCCTGCGTTATATCGGGCATCTGGATCTGATGCGCACATTTGAACGATCAATGCGCAGGGCGGAGCTTCCGCTTTTGCATTCACAGGGCTACAATCCTCGTCCGATGCTTGTATTTGCACTCCCTCTGGGTGTTGGCATTGCTACGTCAGACGATTATCTGGATATGGCTCTGTCCGAGGAACGTGATGTAAAGAGCACGATTGACGCACTTGTGCCGATGCTTCCCGATGGACTTTCCATTCTTGACGGATGGTCTGTTCCCGAGACAAGGGTAAGCATCATGGCCATTGTCAGCGCGGCAAGTTACCGCCTGCGGGCGCACGGCATCGCTGATGCCGTCAGCAAATTATACGAACGTGACACAGTCCTTGTAGAGAAAAAATCAAAAGGACAGATCCGTACGTTGGACATTCGTCCTCTCATGCTCAGCATCGTCGCTGATGGTTCGAGTGACAAAGATGCATGTACCGTTCTTGTGTGCGCGGGTTCTCATGAAAATGTGCGGCCCGACTTGCTCCTTAAGGCCCTGACGACTTATGTGGATTACCCGCTCTCTGACGGTTCCAATTGTGATGTAGAGAGAACCGGACTTTTTGCAGGTGAATTCCCTGACTTGAAACGGATCAGGGAGATGAGTTAATCATGCTTCGTTTATTTGGAGAGGTTAAAGAATCGATTACAGACGGACCGGGGCTTCGGTATGCTGTGTTTGCACAGGGCTGCCCGCACTACTGTGAAGGCTGTCATAATCCGGAGAGCCATTCTTTCACAGAAGGATATCTGGTCAGGGAAGAAGCGGTAATTAATGAGATCTTCAAAAATCCTCTTCTTGACGGCGTTACACTTTCGGGCGGGGAGCCTTTCATGCAGGCTGTTGAACTGTCTGTTGTCGCAGCAGCTGTTAAGTCAGGAGGATTGTCCGTGATCGTTTTTTCCGGATACACGTATGAAGAATTAATTTCTCTTTCTAAAGAGAGAAAGGGATACATGTCACTTCTGGAAAATACCGATATACTGATTGACGGACGATTCGAAAGCAGGAACAAATCTATGGATCTTCGTTTTCGCGGTTCAACAAACCAGCGGGCCATTGATGTCCCTGCATCACTTAAATCAGGTGCTGTGGTACTTTTTCCGCTATGAATTGAGACACAAGGCGCCATATTGTTTTTTAATGGAAAGAACGGTAATATAAGACAAGTATATTTTTGCTTATAGCAGAAGTATATTATCGATTCAAAAGGAGGAAGCATCATGAATACAGCAGAACATGATTTCGCTGACAGCCTTTTGCATATATTTGATAATGTTCTATTGACTGAGGAGAAAGCGCTTTCAAAAGGCTATTTTGCTGATTTGTCGATTGCTGAACTGCATACCCTGGAAGCGATCGGACCCTATGAAGCCAGAGCGATGAGCGAGACCGCGAACCGTCTGGGCATTACAACAGGAACACTTACCGTTGCCATAGACAGGCTCGTCAAAAAAGGATATGTAGAACGTAATCGTGATACCAAAGACAGACGTGTTGTCAGGATTAATCTGACAAGGCACGGCAAGCTTGCTTACCGTATGCACTCAAAGTTCCATACACTTCTTGTGAAGAGAATAATGGAGCCGCTTGATCCGGACAGACAGGAAATACTGGCAGAAATGGTTATGAATATTGATCGGTTTATTACAGAACAATACCGTAAATATAGTGATGAGGAAAACTTAAAGACCCGGTTGGATGACTCTAGGAGGTCAATTGAAGATGTCTGAGCATGTGCCCGAAAAACAGCAGCAGGTTGATTCTGACAAAAAAGGAAACCCTCGAGAACGAATCTCCGACGAGAGTACAAAAGAGAAGCAGAAAGACCGAATATACGATGACATTATCATAATGCTGACGCGTATGATTACTGTCTCACCGACGGATGTCTCCCCGGAAACAGATATTCTATATGATCTGGGTCTGGATTCCCTTCAGGTATATGAGCTTGTAGTTGATTTGGAAGATGGTTATGATATTCGTCTTCCGGATGAGGATCTTGATAAGATCCATACGGTTCAGGACGTTGTTGACCTGGTGTACAAACTGTCCCGATAAGCGGCAGGTTCAAAAATGTATTTTTCAGAATGTGTTTTTCAGGAGGAATTTATGCATTATGTTTTTCTCTTGAACCGTTTCGCTGATAAAAGGCGTATTTCAAAGACGGAAAAAGCTATTGAAAATTTAAAACAGGCCAAAGGTGATCTGGTTTTTGTCAGGTGGACAGAATACCCCGGTCATGCCGGGGTTATGGCTAAAGAATATGCTGAACGCTATGGGGAAGATGTAATAATTTTTGCCTGCGGCGGTGACGGCACAGTACACGAAATATCCAATGCGCTGGTTTTCACAAAGACCCCTATGGCCGTGCTGCCGATGGGGACCGGGAATGATTTTGCCCGTTCTGTCCTTCCAAAAAAATATAATGACAATCCTCATCTCCTTCTTTCCCGCATTGACCAGTTCGAGATAAGACCGGTAGATGTGATTCGTGTCGACAGTTACGACGAAAATAATAATCTGCTTCCGATGTGGAGCAGTTACAGCATTAATATTACTTCTTTCGGCCTCGATACAATGGTGCAGTCAACTGCCAAAAACATCATTTCAGCGAGCAGGCGCACAAAAATTATCAGGAAGAATGCTTACACACTTGCCATTGTGATTTGTCTTTTCCGCGGATGGGATTTTAGGCTGAAGTATTCCCTGGTACTTGCAGATGATGCCGGGACAGCCGAAGGTGAATTTGCATATTGTCTGGCAGGTGTCTGCAACGGACAATATTACGGCAATGGTTTTCACCCTGCGCCTCTGGCCAAAACTGACGACGGCGTCCTGGATGTATGCCTGGTTGAAGATCTTCCGCTGTCAAAGGTACTTCCGCTCGTGCTTAAATATAAAAAAGGCACACACTCGCCCCATCCAAAGATTCACACCTACCGTGTAACAAGCGGCGTGATCTCTGCGACGGACGGTAATTTACAGTTGCAGGGTAATTATGAGGGAGAAGACTTCTGGGGACATCAGGTCCGGTTTGAAGTCGTACCATCCGCTGTTTTATTTGCGTTTTTCTCCATCTGAAGCATCCAGGCTGATATGGCTGTTGTCATCTTGTGAGCGTCTTTGCCGAAATCAGCCGGATCAAAAGGTTTGCCGTAGTGGACGACAACTTTCTTTCTTCTGTGGGCCGTATGATCCCAGGGCTGAGGTTTTTTCATGTGCCTCGAAAAAACATCATAACCGCCTTCTATATATACGGGCAAAAGCGGGACATTTGCTTTTATTGACATATAAGCCGCGCCGTCTTTGAGTTCGGCGACCTTGCCGTCATGTGTTCGTGTTCCTTCCGGATGAACCAGCATGACATGACCGTTTTCAACTTCCTTCTTGGCCTTGATCAGACCGCGGACCGGACTGCCGTAACGATCAACCGCTATACCGCGGCCAACTTTCATTATGATGCGGCCCAGAAGCCCGTGATCGGTCTCTAAATCAGATCCTGCCAGACAGCAGAATAATTTAAAATGCTTTCTGGGAAGAAAATGTCCGAGCCACATACCGTCAACATATGTCTGATGGTTCGCGGCTATAACATAGGGAGCCTTTTTGGGAATGTTTTCTTTGCCTTCAGCGGAGAATCGTAAAAAAAGGAGTGTTGCCAGCCTTCCAAAATCATTGGCAGCATAGCCGATAAAGCCGCGTTTAACTGGATATTTGTCAGGAGCCTCCGCCGGGGCGGACTTTGGTTTCGGGATATCAGTTGATGGGCTCACGTTATATTTTCCTCCATGATAATAATGGAATAGCAGTTGGAAATCTGATTCACAATTTATTGTACTACTCATGCTAGACTAGTAAAGAGGGAAAGTCAAATTCACTTTCGAGAAAAAGGTTTGATGATCAAAATAAAAGGTTTTTTAATAGACGTTTTGTCGTATACGTGATATCATCGAGAAGTGTTTTTGTCATATTTTGAACAAAGTCTATTTTTTGTAATGTCCATTTTTCCCGGATCCGCCAAACTATACTACGTGTCACTTCAGTCTATCAGGGGGTATTTATGCAGGTCGTTACAGGCAAAGGAACGCAGACAGCGGTTAAATATGAGAACCTAAGGGATTTGGTACTGGATACACGTACCAGATATTCAAATAGAGACGCATTTGTTTACCGCAAGAAACCTAATTTAGCTGAAATTCACAAGACCTTCAAGGATTTTGTTGATGATGTCGAATATATCGGCACGGCTCTCTTTGAGCTGGGTCTTTCTGATAAACATATCTCTGTTGTAGGAGAGAACGCCTATGAATGGGTAGTTGCGTATTCCGCCATTGTTGGCGGCGTCGGCGTCGGTGTTCCCCTTGACCGGCTTCTTCCGGAATCAGAAGTGATTAACCTTTTATGCAGAGGTAAGGTTAACGCCGTATTTTATCACCCCAAACACCACGAGATGATGCTGTCCATTGCGGCCAGACAGGCAGAGGAAAATCTGCAGGTCCAATACTTCATCTGCATGGACAGGGAATATATCAAAGGCGAATTCCCCGATGACTCCCGTTTTTTGGATTTTTCGACGCTTGTCCTTTTAGGACAGAATCTGATGGCCAGGGGTGATACGCGTTTTGCAGATGCACCGATTGACCCTGACCAGGTACGGATTCTTCTCTATACGTCAGGAACCACCGCCGCCAGTAAGGGTGTTATGCTTTCAAATAAGAATATCTGCTCCAATGTATATTCCATATCTTCGACGCTGCGTGTCGAGCCGGGAGAGCGTGCATTTTCAATTCTTCCTCTTCATCATACACTTGAGAATACCTGCGATTTTTTCCTTCTTTCGCGCGGCTGTGCACTGTGTTTTTCGGACGGCCTTCGTTACCTGGTCAAGAACATCCAGGAATGGCATGTTGAGATTGTTCTTTCTGTGCCTCTTCTTTTTGAGAATGTGCACAGAAAGATTATGGATGGAATTGTGGAATCCGGAAGAGGGAACCTCCTTTCCATTGCTGTCCCGGTTACCGGTGCTCTTAAGCATCTTCACCTTGACTTAAGACGCGTCTTGTTTGCGCAGGTCCTCGGAAAGCTCGGCGGCCATCTTCGGCTTGTTGTAATCGGAGGCGCTTCGATTGATAAATCAATTATCCGGGATTTCAATAATTTCGGCGTCGACTTTCTTATGGGTTACGGTCTTACCGAAACATCCCCGGTCATAAGCACTACGACTCCGGAGTGCAATGTATACGGCAGCGTCGGCGTACCGATGAAGGGGATTCAGGCTGCTATAGATACGGATGAGACAAAGCCGGGTGCAGTCGGGGAAATACTTACCAGGAGCGACTGTGTTATGCACGGTTATTATGAGAACAAGGAAGCTACCGATGAAGTACTCATGTCGGATGGATGGCTGAGAACAGGTGATATGGGTTATCTTGACCGTAAGGGCTGCATACATATTACAGGACGCGCAAAGTCGATGATTGTTCTCACCAACGGCAAGAAAGTATTTCCCGAAGAACTGGAATCTCTTATCAATCTGATTCCGGGAGTCCGCGAATCTTTCGTATGGGGAGAGAAGAGCGACCGCGATGCCGTCATTATCTGCGCTAAGATTCTAATTGACCGCCAGGAGGTAGGAAAGCACCTGCCAATACCGGAAAAGACGCCGGGCGACATCAATCTGAACACATATTTTCATAATCATCTGAAAGCAGTCAATCATGAGATGCCTTCCTATAAGTCAGTTCGTCATTTTGTTTTCTCTGAAGGCGAGATGGTTAAAACCACCACTCTCAAGATTAAGCGCCAGCAGGAACTTGCTTCGATTCATGAAATCCTGTCGAAAGCTGGAGCAACTATGAAATCGGCGAACGGTCAGAATCTGGATACCCTCTAAGGAGGTGCGTTCTTGGCACTTAAAATACTGCACGGTGAAAGTGCCGGCGATCTGTTGGACGCCTGTCTTTTTGAGATCTGTTCCGAGGCAATCAGCTGGCCGCAGAAGCGGGCTTTTCTTATTGTTCCCGAACAGACCAAGGCTGATATGGAACGCCGCTACCTTGCGGTCAAAAGACGCATTGATGCACGTGAAGGCAATTCGGCCGCTTCTTCAGCCAATGCGCTGATGCTTGTTGATGTTGTCAGCTTTCACAGGTTTGCACACCGGATTCTTTCTGAGGTGGGAGGATATCCGCAGAATTTTCTGGACGCCTCCTCCAAAACCATGCTGATTCACCAGATCCTAAATGAAGGAAAGGATGATTTTAAAGTCCTTTCCGCTCTATGCGACCGCATTGGATTTGTCCCTGATATTGAAAATGTACTGGGGGATTTTTCCCGGTATCATGTTACACCCGAAAAGCTTCAGACGATTCATGACGATTCGCTTGATCCGCAGTTTTCATCCAAAATGGCAGATTTTGCCATTCTAATGGAGCGCCTCTATGCCCGTCAGGAAGAACTTGGCTATTCGGATCAGGGCGAAGAGATGAAGCGGCTTACCAGCACGCTTTCTGAACTGCTCCTTTGTGAACCGGATTCAATTCCCTGGCCGCTCTCACGGCTCTCCTATATGCGGGATACATCCGTGTGGATCATGGGTTTTGGTCAGACGCGTGACTTCACACCTCAGGAATGGGACGTACTTGAGCTTGTATACAGACTTTGTGAGAAATTGACAATTTCAGTATGCTCCGATTTGATTCCTGCTGCCCAAAATCAGATTCCGGAAGGCTCCGGGGTACATTATTTCGGAAGACAGACTATTTTTCATCTTATGGAGAGATTTCCAGTAAGGACTCTTAAAAAAATCGACCCGGTACCATCTAAAGATCCAGCGCTGTCTCATCTTTCGAGCGCCTATGTCAGGCACTGCACGGATAAATATAACGGGGATGCATCTTGTGTGCGGCGTGTCCTGGCATCAAACAGCATGGACGAACTTCACTTTGTTGCCGGTGAGATCAAGCGGCTTGTCCTGATGGAGGGTTTTCGTTACAAAGATATCAGTGTCGTGCTATGTGACCGGGCTGGATATGAATCGAATCTGCATGCTGTATTTACGGAATACAGCCTGGATCCTTTTCTGGATAAAAGACGTCCTTTGTCCGGTACTGTACTTGTTCGTTTTGCGCTTTCGCTTCTTGACCTGGGTATCGAAGGATGGTCCTTTCGACCTCTGATGACCTGCCTTAAGTCGGGTATGTGCCATATACCGGCAGATGATGTCGACCGGCTGGAGAATTACTGCCTGGAACATGGTCTGATCAGGGGATACAGGATTTTTTCGAAGTCCTCTTATGAAGGAGATAATTATCCTGACGGCTCATATGTATGGGGAATTGTTGAGCGTGTGCTGTTCCCGATACGTGATTTTGTCCAGGCCATCTGCCGGGAAAAGACCTGTGCCGCCAAATCATCGGCACTTCTTACTTTCCTCCAAACATATGGCGGTCATGCGGAAGGATTTATGCCGGGCGTTGCCGGTCAGGTGGAGGCATTATCAAAAGAATGGTCTGAAGCGAAGGACCAGGAGGCTGCCCTTGCCCTGGTTTCGTCGTTTAATGAGCTTGTTAAGCTTCTTAAAAAACTGGAGGGTCCAATTGGAGAGAAGGGAATTTCGCTCTTGAATTTCAAGAGCATGCTGTCGGCCGGTATGGAAGCAACACTCTCCGGAGCGATTCCTTCCTATGTGGATCAGCTGCAGATTTCTGATACCAGAAGAGGATATCAGCGATCCTGCAGGGTAATGTTTCTTGTAGGCGCCAAAAGTGATAATTTTCCGTTCAAAACCGTTAAGGAGGGATTCCTTCGAGGCTTCGAACGTGAGCTTTTATCCAGGACGCTCCGCATTTCTTTTCCGAGTCGGGCAAAGGATCAGATATATGTAGATACATTTACAGCCTTTGCACTTATTTCCTGTCCGACCCAAAGGCTTTATGTATCCTGTCCGGGTGCTTTGAATCCTTCTTCTGTTTTTAATCTGATTCGCGACGTGCTGCCCGGGTCCGTTCTGATTGATCAGATGCAGGTGAACGGCCATGATCCGAGACTGTTTTCCAAAACGGCCCTGCAGCGGTTTGTCTGGTCCGGTTTGTCTGATTCATCTTCAGCCAGTACCGGGATTGCCGGCAGCGCCGGAAGCGCCGGCAGCGCCGGAAGCGCCGGTAGCGCAGGGCGTGCCGGAAATGCCGGAAGAATATTGGCGCAGCGCATTGTTCAGGCATTTCCTGAGCTTTCTTTTGCGTCCCTTCAGAAAAAGGATATGATCGATGTATCTCTTCCTAAGGCGCAGATGGATCTTCGATATGACAATATTGTAAGGATGAGTGTCTCTCAGATAGAGAGTTATGCCGCCTGTCCTTTCAAGCATTTCAGCCAGTATGTGCTTGGGCTGCAGCAGCGAAGGATCTTTCAGATGGCTGTTAATGATATCGGTTCATTCCTTCACAGGATGTTCGAACTTTCCCTGGCGGATTACCGCAGGCAGGTGGATCTGGCAGGAACACCCGCTGAGAAAACGGCGGTCTATCAGAGCTTTCTTACCGCAGATTACCGGAAATGGGCTGTCAAATTGTTTAAAGAAGTATCTTTGGAAAATGAGACGCCGATATCCCGTGATCCCGGGTTTCTCGGTAATGCAGGGAGTAAGATGATACGCATTGCAGAGCACTCGCTTCATGCTATTTTCCGGGATATTTCGCCGGAGGCTTTTGAACCGGAAAAAATGGAATGGACATTCGGCGGTGATCAGGGCGCTCAGCTAACACTGAATCTCCCTTCGGGAAGACTTGTTCAATTCCGCGGAGTCATCGATCGCGTTGATTTGAATAAAGATCAAAAGACATTCCGGATTATTGACTATAAAAGCGGAAATAAAAAAATCGATTATGATACCCTCTACTCGGGGCTTTCCATGCAGCTGCCGGCTTATGTATATGCGTACGGGAAAGAGAATCCGGAGTGGAGTCCGTCGGATGCAGGGTATTTTTACCTGACTGCACCTATGATCGCCGTAACGGATCTTTGCGGCCAGCCGGCGCCGGAGATTATGCAGAGCCGCATTGACAAGGAGTATGCCCTGCGAAGTGTTAAGCTTGAAAAGGACGATTTGAAGCTCTCCGGTGAATATACAATTGACAGGATGTATGATCACTGCACTGCTCTTTTTTCGGGGGATTTCTCTGTAAAGCCGAGGGTAACTTCTGCTAAAAATGCAAAACCAGCCTGCGAATACTGTGAATTTCTTCCTTTCTGCGGTATTGATCCGTCACGGCCGCCTGTTTTTGTTCTGCCGGCCATCCCCTCTGTTACCAAAGAAGACGGTAAAAAAGCAGGCTCGAAGGATGCCTTTATTGCTGGAATCCGAGTAATTCTTTCAAAAGAGACAAAAGAGGAAGGGGAACCGGTATGAGTATTCAATTGACCAGACAGCAGGCCAAGGTCGTTGACGCAGCACGCGGCAACCTTCTTATCAGCGCCGCGGCCGGGTCCGGTAAAACCAGTGTCATGACAGCGCGCATTACGTCCCGCGTAGTAAGCGGAGATCTGGATATCAGAAACATCCTTGTGATGACTTTCACCAATGCTGCCGCATCAAATATGCGCGAGAAGATCGAGAAGGAACTCGTCTCCATTGCGAACACCACGGATGATCCTCAGATTAGAAAAAGGGTGCTCGAGCAGATATCATTCCTTCCGCTTTCACATATCTCTACGATTCATTCTTTCTGCCTGGATGTAATCAGTAATTTCGGTTACGATGCGCGGACTGAATCGGGAGAGATTATTATTGAACCGGGCTACTCGGTTCTGGACACGGCGCGCAAAAAACTTCTGTTTCTTGAGTCAATTGACGAGGTATTTACGGAGCTGTATGAACTTTCATACAAAATTACCGAAGATGACGGTTCAGCAAATACGCAGATGGTCCCGGCGGAAAGAAAAAGGGACAGCAGTGTCATTATTCCATTTTCCATACTTTCAGAAGGCATAACACTCGGACAGTGGCTTTCGGACTTTGACCGCATGATTTCGTCTCTTGGAAGTGCGCGAAGTGATGAACCGGTGAGGGAGATGATTGAAGAATTTCAGTCTTATCTTCGAAGTCTTCCATTCTATGAGGACTGGATCAAAGACAAGCTTATCGAGATGAAAGAGGCGACGCTTTCGTTTGAGACCACGAAAAATGCACGTACCCTTATGGGCGATTTTTATACGTCAATTAATCTGGCGATGCCAAATCTTCCTCAGCTGAAGCTTCTTCTGCCGGAGATTATATTTGTAAAGACCAAAAAGACAAATGAAGGCTACAAGGCGTTCTTCAGTGAACTTTTACAGTACATGGATGAACTTTTCGCCGATTATTCAGAGGGGAAACTGACATGGGATGTCTGTGTAAAATATGCCGGGCGTGTTCCTTCAGGTAAATTCCCTTCACAGTCAAAGAACGCCGACCCTGTTACTGAGGAGTTTTTCGCCCTGCTGGCGCCTGTGCAGGAAGTTCTGTATTCACTTACCGGCACGTGCAGGACATCTGTTATGGATTTATTCAGGACACCGGCCCGTCATCTTTTTGCAAGGACGATGGCAGAACTACAGGAAGAACTTCAATATATGTTCCCTGTTGTTCAGCGGCTTTATGAGGTGCTTTTGCTTGTTGATGACCGTTACGCGCATAAAAAAAGAGTTGAAAATGCGATTGATTTTTCTGATTATGAGCATCTTGCACTGCTTTTGCTTTCCAAACCGGACGCCCGGAAATATTATTCCGAGCTATTTACAGAAATATATATTGATGAATATCAGGATAACAGTAAAATTCAGGATACAATCGTATCCTGCTTTTCGAGGGACAACTGCTTTGTTGTGGGGGACGTCAAACAGAGCATCTATCGATTCCGTCATGCGCGTCCGGAACTTTTTATGGACCGCATGAGCCGGTATCAGACGACGGAAGAAGGTACTCTTCTGGAACTGAACAGTAATTTCCGGAGCCGTCCCGGTATCCTTGAGCTCGTCAATGACATTTTCTCTCAAATTCTTTCAGAGGAGTCCGGCGAGATTGAGTACAGCGATGTACAGCGGCTGTATCCCCAAAGAGAAGCTGACAGCGAAAATAACGCTGCCGTTCCCGTAGAGCTGATTCTTATTGACTTTACTCCGATGGATAAGCCGCCAGCCGATGATGGAGTTGAGAATGCTTATCAGGACTCCGCTTATCAGAACTCCGCTTCTCAGGACTCCGCTGCCAACGGGAATGCCTCTTTGGAGTCTGCGTCCATGGAGGGTGATAGTGACGCGGCGATCAAAGAGGGCCTTGAGGATTTAGCTGACCTTGCCAAGACGGAAAAGGAAGCGATGCTGATTGTCGATAAGATTCGCTGTATTATTGCGGCCGGTAAGGCCCCTTACGGTGACTTCGCCGTACTGACACGGACCAACAGAGAAGCCGCTCTAATACGTGACAGGCTTATCGGGTCTGATATACCTGCTGAAGGACCCTCAGAGGAGTCATTTCTATCAAGCCGTGAACTTCTTCTGATGGAAAACATGATGCGTCTTTTAGATAACTTCAGGCAGGATATACCTCTGTCGGCGATTATGCGGGCATCATTCCCTCTGTCGGGGTTTTTGGCAGAAGAAATCCTGAGCATATATCTTTTCTCAAGGGAAATGGAGGTCCGTTCAGAGTATTTTCATGAAAAAGTTCTTTATTACCGCGAAAATGGATCTGACACGATCCTTAAAAACAAAGTGCAGGCTTTCTGTGACTGGATTGATTCCCTTCGCAGCCGCTCGATGTATCTTCGTGTATCGGAACTGATCGAGCAGATTTATATCGAGACGGGTTATCTTGAGCAGGTTGCAAGTCTTTATGACGGAAGCCGGAGGGTGCAGTCACTCGAGACTTTCAGGGATTGGGCGAATCATTTCGAAAAGGGGAGAAATAACGGACTTTATCGATTTGTAAGATATATCGAAGACATCCGCGAAAAGAAACAAAGTCCCGAGGACTTTGAGATGGCGGCGTCTGAGAGGGATGTCGTACATTGCATGAGTATTCACAAGAGCAAGGGACTTGAATTCAAGTTCGTTTTTCTGACCGGTATACACAGTAATCTGTACGGAGGAAAAACAAAAAGACATGTCCTTCTTTCGGAGAAGCTCGGGATCGGAATTGATTATATCAGACCTGATCGCGGGTACTGGTATCCGACACATCAGAAGCTGGCCCTGGAGACAGAAGAGCAGCGGGCGCAGCTTGCCGAATATATGCGTGTTTTCTATGTAGCCATGACACGCGCGGAGGAACGGCTTTTCCTAATCGGCTGCATATCGAGGAATAAGGATACCAGTCTGGGCCGAAGCTCGGCACTTCTGCGTTTCGCGTACCGCGAACAAAGTGAGAAGCTTCCTGCCTGGCTTGTCTATAAGGCTAAATCATATCTTGATTTCTGTCTTTTGGGACTTGCCAGAAACGGTAATCTACCTATGAAGCAGCTTCTTGCTGACGGGGAAGATTTCCCGCCCGAGCAGAGTATATCCCCGGCGGTTTCGTCCGGGCGCACCCAAGCTGTTGTTCTTTCCATTATGAGTGAACAGGAAGTACTGGAGTCCTATCTGACTACACCTTTGTCCGGTGAAGCGGCTGCTGCTCAAACCCTTGTACCTGCAGCAGCATCCACGCCTCTGTCAGAAGAGGACAGGCTTCTTTTCGAAAAGCAGATCGCCGGAGCATACCCCTATGAAGCTTTAACAAGGGTACCTGCAAAGATGACAGTAAGCGAAATCAAAAGGCAGGCTGCCGATTTTGAGAAAGAAGAAGAGGACTCGGAAACGGGTGTATTCATTCTTCCGGGTACAGCCCATGGTAACCGTCCGGTCAACCTGGTGCCTCAGTCCATCGAAGCTAAGGATCAGCGAAAGAACAGAAAATTATCTCCAGCAGAGAGAGGAACACTGCTTCACAGTATTTTTCAGTATCTGGATTTTGCCAGTCTGACTTTGGATGGCGAAAATGACCGGGTTCAAAGAGCCATGGAAGATCTGCTGAAGCACAAAATGATCAGGGAAGAGATGGCCGGGGAGCTCGGGGCGTTCTATCAGTCTGTCGAGAATTTTGTTGTGTCGTCCGTATGCGCCCGTCTTGTCGGCGCGGAAAAGCAAAAGGGAAGAGGCCCATTCCGTGAAATTCCGTTTTCCATCACAAAGCCTGTCGGTAAGACGGATGTTTCACTGATACAGGGAATGATTGACTGCTGGTTTATTGAAGACGGCGGGGCTGTGCTGATTGATTATAAGTCTGATATGATACCTGGAACAAAAGCCGACAAAGCACGCGTCCTCCATGAAAGATACGCGATCCAGCTTGATTATTATGCTCGGGCCATCGAGGCGGCGAGCGGTCTTACTGTTAAGGAAAGAATTATTTGGCTGATTCCGGACGGGTCTTCTTTTTTAATCGAAGCTCCCGGAAAAATGCAGTAAGTATGGTACTGCAGGCTTCTTCAAGAATGCCGCCGGTGTACTCTACATGATGGTTGTGGTCCAGATCAAACAAATGATTTTTGGAAACTACGGCCCCTGCCTTGGGATCGGATGCACCGAAGTAGACATGCCGCATGCGCGCCTGAATGATCGCTCCTGAGCACATATAGCAGGGTTCGAGGGTGACATACATATCACAGTCTTCAAGACGCCATGAACCAAGTTTACGGCAGGCATTGCGAATGGCAGTCATTTCAGCGTGAAGAGTCACATCCTGCCGGGTCTGGCGAAGATTATAACCGCGCGCTATAATCTTACCGTTGTATACGATGATACAACCGATGGGCGACTCTTCAATCTGACGAGCCTTTTGCGCAAGCAGCAATGCGGATTTCATGTATTTCTCGTGTAATTGCATTTCATCCATGCCTAAACTATAGCATGAAACGTCTATTTTTGCGTGATCTTGATTTTCTATTTGCGATTTCGACAGTAAACGCTTATAATTAGCCTGCCGTATTTGTGGATACATCTATTTCACATCTTCGGATTTTTTATAAAGGATGGTTCAAAAATGGCGTCAACTCAAGGTATTTGTAAGAACTGCGGCTCTTTGATCATGTTAAACGATAGAGAAGAACTTTGTGAGTGCCTGTTCTGTGACTGTGTTTTTCCGAGTGCTGAAGCAATTGAGATTGCTAAAAATCCTGGTGGATATACTTTCCCTCACGAGAAGATGGTGAAACATGAGGGAGCTAAGAAATATAATGTGACTCCTGTCTATCCTGATCCGATTCCGGCCGCTGTGAAGCGTGCTGAGGCAACGGCTCCCCTTAAGGTCGAGAAAAGCCCCTATGAGGTCTCTCCTGATGACATTAAGGCTCCGAGAAAGACTCTTATGCTGATCCTGGGGGCTACTCTTGCAGTAATCCTGATTATCGTTGGAATCGCATTTCCTTTATATAGTGAAAGAATGGTTCATCGCAATACCCTTTCAGCATCGATTTCTGATGTGTTTACTGAGTTTACCGTCGATACGACAAAGACAGAAGGCTATTTTGTAGGATTTTCCCTTTTAGGTCAGAAAAACAGCGGTCTTACTGTTACCACTGATGATTCAGTGACAAACGAAGATGTGCTTCTCACTTTCGAGAAATTTGCTGACATGCGGGCGGAAGAATATGGAATCAGTACGAAGGATTTTGACGCTTATTACGGAGATGTAACTCTTCTTGTATATGCTGCTAACGGGAGTTTCTCTCTCGATGTCAGCGCGGAAGGCGACATGACAGCAGATCATGTAACAACGGTAGCATAAACGCATAGGTACAGGGTCCGGTAATACCCTGTGAGCGGAGTCCTTTTCGTAGGGGCTCTGCCTGTTTTTCGGCAAAGGGACAAATGAGGAGATTTATCTATGGCAAATGATTTTCGTTCTATTCAACAGGAAATTGAAAGCATCGCACGCGGCAATAATAACCGTATTACGTATAAAGACGTCATGTCTATTATCGAATCCAACGATGTGGAGCCGGAAGTAGCGGAGAAGATTTTTGATTCGCTGGAGGCAAAGAGCATCGAGATTCTTCCTGAAACCAATGTTGAGGAAGAAAGCACCAACGAAGTTGATTTGAATGCGGGCTTCGGAGAAGGTGTCGGACTTGATGACCCGGTCCGCATGTATCTCAAAGAAATCGGTAAAGTACCGCTTCTTAACGCAGAACAGGAGCAGGATCTTGCACAGCGTATGCTTGTCGGGGATCAGGACGCCAAGGATATGCTTATTGAAGCAAACCTGCGTCTGGTTGTTTCTATTGCCAAGCGTTATCTGGGCCGCGGTATGCAGTTTCTTGATCTGATTCAGGAAGGTAATCTTGGTCTGATCAAAGCAGTTGATAAGTTTGACTATTCCAAGGGCTTTAAGTTCAGCACATATGCTACATGGTGGATTCGTCAGGCTATAACCCGTGCGATAGCGGATCAGGCAAGAACAATCCGTATTCCGGTTCATATGGTTGAGACAATCAACCGTCTGGTCCGCGTACAGCGTTCTTTGATCCAGGAACTCGGACGCGAGCCTGAAGTGGAAGAAATTGCCAAAGAGATGGGAATGCCTGTAGAGAAGGTCAGGGAAATTCAGAAGATTTCCCAGGAGCCTGTATCTCTTGAGAAGCCTATCGGTGAAGAAGAAGACAGCCACCTTGGTGACTTTATCCCTGATGACGACGCGTTGTCACCTGCTGACCAGGTTGCCTATACACTTCTTAAGGAGCAGCTGCTTGAAGCAATGAGCGGCCTGACCCCGAGAGAAGAGAAAGTCCTTCGCCTGCGATTCGGACTCGACGACGGAAGACAGCGTACGCTTGAAGAAGTCGGGCGCGAGTTCAACGTTACCCGTGAGCGGATCCGTCAGATAGAGGCGAAAGCTCTGCGTAAGCTCAGACACCCAAGCCGCAGCAAGAAGCTTAAGGACTATATTGATTAATTTTCCTGTCGAGGGATGAGCATATTTGAGAAGACACAATGGAATCTGTATGGCTCTGCCTGCAGATTTTGTTGTATATCGGATGTTTTCGGGGGGGAAAGATGAAGAAACTTTCATTTATTAGGGGCTTTCTGCCAAGTGACGGTCTGGATTTTTCCAAAGGCCGTGCTTTGTCTCAGGAACGTGTCCTGGAGCAATTTTCTCCCAAAGAAGTGCTGATTCCCATGTATCAGTCTATTGGCACACCGGCTGTTCCGATTGTTCGTCCGGGTCTCCCGGTAACGATTGGTCAGATGATCGGAAAGCCTACTTCGCATATCAGCGCGCCGGTACATGCCAGTATCTCAGGCGTTGTAACAGCCATTGAACAAATCCGGCTTCCAAACGGAATCAGCTGCAATGCCGTTCGTATTCAGAACGATCTGAAACGCCGGACACATGAATCTGTACAGAAGAGAACTTCGCCGGAGAAGTTATCCCCGAAAGACCTCCGGCGCCTTCTTCTTTTTTCGGGTATTGTCGGTATGGGCGGTGAAGGATACCCGGCGGCTGCCAAATCACTAAGGGCGTCTATTGCGGGAGTTGATACCCTTTACGTCAATGGACTGCAGAGCGAGCCTTATCTTACGTGTGACACCCATTTGCTTCGGGAACATGCGGACCGCGTTATTCAAGGCGCTGTGGCGCTTGGCAGTGCCTGCAAAGTACAGAAGATTGTCTTTTGTCTCCAGGATAAATGCAGACCTGAGATTGACACCATATCAAATGCGATTGAAAGATTCCGGCCGGTATACCCGGACCGGGAACTCAGTATGACTGTATTCAAGGCAAGATTTCCGCAGGGCTACGACAAGCTCCTGATCAAAGCTATATATCAGGTTGAGTTAAGGGCTGAGCAAAGCATTGAAGAGACGGTGAAGGCTGTTATCTTCAATGTATCTACCTGTGCGGCCTTCTGGGAAAAAGTGGAAAAGAATCTGCCCTGCACATCCCGAGTCATAACCATTGCCGGCGACTCAACTGCGGAGCACAATGTTCTGGTTCCCATCGGCACACTTGTATCGGATCTTCTGGACCGGATGCCGGGTATGCGTTCCTGTAAACGTATTGTCATGGGCGGGGCTCTTACCGGCGTCGCCATTACGAATCTAAACACTCCGATTCTAAAGACAACGCAGGGAATCACCCTGATAAAGCAGGAAAATCCGCCGAAAGCCTCGTGCATTCACTGCGGTTCCTGTGTTGATGCCTGTCCGGTCGGGATTCTTCCCTATTTATGTGATCGCCTGATTGAACTTGATGATATGGATGCGCTGGCTTACGAGAATATTGATACATGTATTTCCTGCGGCGCCTGCTCCTATGCCTGCCCGGCCGGCATTGAGTTATCGGCGCACATAGCAAGGGCAGCACACAAAGAGCAGAAAGAAAGGAGCGGTATATGATCAAAAAGTATCCGGCTCCCCATATTCATAAAGAAATGAATATATCACTGATCTATCCGCATGTTCTGATTGCGCTCCTTCCGTGCGCCGTGGCGGCTGTTTATTATTATGGAATCAGGTCCCTTATGCTGCTTCTTCTCGGGATGACATCATTTGTTTTTTTTGATTACCTGTTTATTCGATTTGTTCGCCGCCAGCCTTATATCTGGGAGGCCAGCGGGCTGGTAAGCGGAGCTGTCTTTGCACTCATTCTCC
>Ga0209100_1000123_pt1 | contig 93913 bp, 77 predicted proteins | sample lystaG_FD_185480 | JGI IMG/M metagenome (GOLD analysis project Ga0209100, IMG submission 185480) | Glacier valley bacterial and archeal communities from Borup Fiord, Nunavut, Canada, to study Microbial Dark Matter (Phase II) -... | ecosystem: Environmental > Aquatic > Freshwater > Ice > Glacier ...
CTGCATCACCGCGGGGCTCACCGAGAGCCCCATCAAGACGTGGGAAGACACGCGTGAGGTGATGGCGATCCTGGACAAGGTCCGTGCCCAGATTGGCGTGGTCTACCCCAACGAGAAGTAAACCGCGGCGCTGCGACGTCGCGTTGCGGCGCTCGCGCACGGAGAGGGGCCTTGCGCATATGCGTGGGGCCCCTCTTCGGCTTCGTGGACACGATCGGCCACGCCGCGTCGGCCCGTGACGGTACCGTAGGCGCATGGCTCGCCGCGGATTCTGGATCGTCTTTGAAGGCGGCGACGGCGTGGGCAAAACCACGCAGATCGACGCCCTGCTGGAGTGGTTGCGTGGCGAGCGCGCCATGACGGAAGTGGTCGCGACTCGCGAGCCAGGGGGCACCCCGCTGGGCATTGAGCTGCGCCAGGCCGTGATGCACGGCGACCACGTGGCTCCCCGCGCGGAGGCGCTCCTCTACGCAGCCGACCGCGCCCACCACGTCGCGGCTGTCGTACGCCCCGCGCTCGAACGCGGAGCGATCGTGGTCCAGGACCGTTACCTCGACTCGTCGATCGTGTACCAAGGCGGCGCACGCGGGCTTGGCGACATGGTCGAGCAGATTTCCGTATGGGCCACCGAGGGCGCAGTGCCTAACCTCACCGTGGTGCTCGACATGGCGCCGCGCGCTGACAGGCTCGCGCGTGACCTTGACAGGGTTGAGCGCGAGACCGCTGCGCACGCCGACCTCATGCGTGAGGGGTTCAGGGCCCTCGCCGCGCGTGAGCCGGCGCGCTACGCGGTGATCGACGCCGCCCGCGCGATCGACGATGTTGCGGCCGACGTTCGGGCCGCAGTTTCCGACGCGATGGCCAAGGCGGGCGTCGCGTGACGCTGCCAGGAGTGTGGGCCGAGGTCGTCGGCCAGGACACGCAGATTGAGCCGTTGCGGGCGGCCGTGGCGGACCCGGCCGCGATGAACCACGCGTGGCTCATCACTGGCCCGCCGGGTTCGGGCCGTTCCCATGCGGCGCGCGCCTTCGCGGCCGCGCTCCAGTGCGAGCGCGGCGGATGCGGGGAGTGCCATGCGTGCGTCACGGCGTTGAGTGGCGCTCACGCCGATGTCACGAGGATCACGACCGAGAAGGTCACCATTTCGATCGACGAGGTGCGCGACCTCGTGGGTGTTGCTCAGCGCCGCCCGAGCGGCGGACGGTGGCGCGTCATCATCATCGAGGACGCTGATCGCATGACCGAGCGCACCTCGAACGTGCTGCTCAAGGCCATCGAGGAGCCGCCGCCCCGCACGGTGTGGGTGCTGTGCGCGCCGCATTCGCATGACGTGGGCGTCACCATCCGGTCGCGCTGCAGGACCATCTCGTTGCGGACCCCCTCGCCCGAGGTGGTTGCGGCGCTGCTTGTTGACAGGGACGGCGTCGCGCCCGACCTCGCACTCGAGGTGGCGCTCGCGGCACAGAGCCACATCGGCATCGCGCGACGCCTCGCCAAGGATCCCCACGCACGGGCCAGGCGAGACCAGGTGCTCGCGCTCGCGACCGAGGTGCGTGGCGTTGGCGATGCGGTGCTTGCTGCAGCGGACCTCGTGGGGGTGGCCGAGGAGGACGCCGCGGCGGCGTCCGAGGAGCGCAACGCGAACGAGAAGGCCGAGCTGCTCGCGATGCTTGGTGCCGAGACGGGCACGCTTCCACCCGCCTTGAGGGCGCAGGTGCGAGAGCTCGAGGAAAACCAGAAGCGCAGGGCCACGCGACATAAGCGCGATGTGCTTGACCGCGCGGTCACGGATCTGATGTCGCTCTACAGGGATGTCGCGGCCGCGCAGGTGGGTGCCACGGTGGCTCCTCTCAACTCGGCGCACGAGGGCCGGACCCGCGAGCTCGCGACCAGGACCACGCTTGAAGACACGATCCGCTGCCTCGACGCGCTCGCGTTGGCGCGCACCAGGCTGGGCGCAAACGTGCAGCCGCTGCTCGCCATTGAGGCGATGATTCTGGCGTTGCGGCCCGGAGCCGCGCGCGTGAGTTAGCCTCAATGCGAGGCGATGGTGCCTCCGCATTCGCCTGCGGGTGACGCGCACCTGTGAGCGATGGGAGGCCAGCGCAATGAGTGTCGAAGAGCGTGGAGGGGCCCCGTCCTACCTGCCACCTGATCCAGTCATTGTGTGCGAGAGCGTAGTGCGCATCCATCAGCACGGATCCATCGAGGTTCAGGCGCTCCAGGGGCTTGATCTGCACGTGGAAAAGGGCGAGATGATCGCCGTCGTCGGGCCTTCCGGTGCGGGCAAGTCGACGCTCCTATCCGTCCTGGCGGGGGCCGATGCGCCGACCGCGGGTACGGTGCGTGTCACGGGCTGGGACCTGACCCGCCTCACGCGAAGGGAACGCGTCGCATATCGACGTAGCGTCGTGGGCCTGGTTCAACAGCAGACGTCCCGCAACCTCATCTCCTATCTGACCGCTCACGACAACGTTGCTGTCCCCTTGGGCCTCGCCGCGTACCCCCGCCGCAAGCGGGCCGCCCGGGTGAGTGAGCTCCTCGATCGTGTCGGTGTCGGTTACTGCGCAGGCAGGCTGCCGAGCGAGATGTCTGGCGGAGAGCAGCAGCGGGTGGCAATCGCGGTCGCCCTCGCCAACGACCCGCCCCTCTTGCTCGCCGACGAACCCACTGGCGAGCTCGACACCGCCACTTCTCATGAGATCTTCCACACGTTGAGAGCCGCGAGCGCCGAAGGTGGGGTGACGGTCGTGGTGGTCACCCACGACCCGACCGTGAGCGATCAGGTCGGCAGGACGGTGTCGATCAGAGACGGGCGCACGAGCTCCGAGGTGCTCCGTCATACCGAGCATTCCGACGACGGGCAGTCGCGCATCGTGGCGCAAGAGTTCGCCGTCATGGACAGGGCGGGCAGGGTCCAGGTGCCCCGTGAGTTCCGACAGGCCCTCGAACTGACCCGGCGTGTGCGCCTTGCGCTCGAGGCGGACCACCTTGAGCTGTGGCCGGACGGTTCGCGGTGACGGCGCGGGTTGACGGCCATGCTGCGGCCGAGCGCATGGTTGATGTGCGCTCCGTGCGCCGCACCTTCGGCTCTGGTCACACCGAGGTGGTCGCGCTTCGTGACATCTCGCTGAGCATCGCGAAGGGCGAACTGGTGGCGCTCATCGGCCGTTCTGGCTCGGGAAAGACCACCCTGCTGAACATCATCGGCGGCCTCGACAGGCCCGACAGTGGAGAGGTCTTTGTCGACGGGGTCGACGTTGCAGGGCTCGATGAGGCCGCGCTTGAGCGGGTTCGACGCGACACCGTGGCGTTCATCTTCCAGGGCTTCGGACTGGTGCCTGACCTCACGGCCGCGGAGAACGTCGGACTGCCGTTGCGCTTGCGCAGGCTCCCCTCGGTCGACAGGGAGAAGCGGGCGGCGCTGCTGCTCGAACTCGTGGGCCTCGGAGACCATGGCGATCACAGGCCCGATGAGATGTCGGGCGGCCAGATGCAGCGCGTTGCCATCGCGAGAGCGCTCGCGGGCTCCCCACGCTTGCTCATCGCTGACGAGCCGACAGGCCAGCTCGATACCGAGACTGGGCTCGCCGTGATGGCGCTCATTCGGGGCGTGGTCGAGGCCGAGGGTATGACGGCGATCGTGTCGACTCACGATCCCGTGATGATCGCGTTGGCCGACCGCGCGGTGCGCATCGACGACGGCAGGCTCGTCGATGGCTGAACGGCCGCGCCACGTGTGGAAACCTCCGCGTGGAAGCCGCTCGTTCTTGGGGCCAGGTCTGCGGGGACGCGGCCTGGGTGGGCGCGGCTTGGGTGGAGGCGGCTTGGGTGGAGGCGACTCGCGGGGACGTGGCTTGCAGAGCCGGGGCTTGCGCGGTCAAGGCGCCCGTCGGGTCGCGGCGCATGCGGGCCTTGTCGCCGCGCTGTGGGCGGTGCTGGTCGCGTGTTCGACGGCCGCGGGTGCGAGCGCCCTGCTCGTGACCGCGGGCAACGCCAAGGCTCTGTCTGCTGCGATCGTCGAGGCGGACGGTCACGCCGATTCCGGCAGCGCCGACACCACGACGGTCTTTGTGGCGACAAACGATTTCGACGGCCAGCAGCCTGCCGATGCTGCGGCGGTCGTTCCGCTCACGCGAGAGACCCTGCTCGCCGCGGTGGCGCCTTATGAGGCGACGGTATCGATCTGGGCTGCGACGCCGATGCTGTATCTGCCGGGGGAATCGGTGCGGCGCGGCTATCTTCTCGACGCGGATTCTGTCCAGTCGAACGCGACGCTGGTCGCGGGCGCGTGGCCCGAGGCGAGCGTGGACGCCTCTGATTCCGTGGACGCCTCTGATTCCGTTGATGTCGCAGTCCCGTCGATCGTGGCTGCCCGGTTGGGCATCGGCGTGGGTGCGCACGTGCGCCTCTCGCAGGAGCGCCAGCACGGCGAGGAGGTTCCGCCCGGACTCGACCTCACGGTGGTGGGCGTTTTCGATCCATCCCCAACCGGGGCGTGGGCCCGTGATCCGCTTCGCGGAGCCGGCTATAACCCCGACTACGATTGGCTGCCGGCTTTCGGGCCGTTCGTCGTGGCTCCCGGCACTCTCGAGGCGCGTGGCGCGCCACTCGCGAGGGTGTCCGCCGTGTTGGATCCGAATTTGGCTGGCGACGCGAGCCACATTCCCGCTTTGCTCCGTGGTGTGGGCGGGATCGCGCCCACTCTTGAACACGAGTTGGGCGACGGCATCAAACCCGTCACGGTGCGATCCGGTCTGGGCGACGCGTTCGCCACCATGAAGTCCGAACTGGGCCTCACCAACTCGCTCGTGATGAGCGTCTTCGTGCTGGTGCTGACGCTCGGGATGGCGACGGTCGCGCTCGTGGCGCGCGTCCTCACGCGCCGACGCTCGGTCGAGACGGCGCTCTTGCGTGACAGGGGAGCGTCGACCGTCCAGCTTGCGCGATCCGCTGCGGCCGAGACGCTCGTGCTTGCGGTCGTGGCCGTGGCCGCGGCGGCCCCCTTGTCGCTCGCGGCGTACGCGGCCGTCGCACAATCGCGCCGCTGGTCGCCATCATGGGTGGACGGCGTGACGGCCGCGCCCGGCCTCAGCGGGTGGTTGATCCTGGCGCTCGTTGGAGGCGCGGTGTTGCCGTCTGCCGTCGTCGTGGCGGCCGCATTGCCCGCCCGCCGCACCCGGCGCCGTGAGGCGCTGTCTGGCCCGGTCGCGAGTTCGGGCATCGACGTGATGCTCGTGATCGTGGCGGGGCTCATGTACGTGCAGTTGCGGTCTCACGTGGTCTCGCCTGGTGCGATAGACCCCACCCTGGTGATCGCCCCTGCGGCCTGCGCGATTGCGCTTGCGGCGCTCGTGGCACGGCTGGTGCCTCTGGTCGCGCGGGTGGCGAACGCGGCGGCGCGCCGTGCCCGCGGGATTGTCTTTCCCATCGCGGGTTGGCACGTGGCCCGTGGTGGCGCCGCGCACGGAACCTTCCTTGTGGTGTTGGCTGCCGCGGTCGCGACGTTCGGTGTGACATTCCTTGGCACGTGGTCCGTGTCTCAGTCCGACCAGGCTGCCGCGGCAGTCGGCGCAGACATGGTCGTGTCGCAAGCGGGTGTGCCAGGCATGGCCGCCACCCTCGCCGACGTCACGGGCGGCACCGCGACGCCGGTGGTCGATCGCGCTGTGGTGCTTGGTAGTAGGCCGGATGGCGTGAAACTGCTGGCGATCGACGCGGCAATGGCCGATAGCACCATCCGTGGCGTGCTTCCAGGGGACGCCCCGTGGTCGAGCACGACGCAGGGCCTCGCGCCCGATCAGGACGGCGTCCCTTTGGTCATCGATGGTCGAGTCTTTTCGGTCACGCTGACAGGGGCCCCGCACCCAGGCGTGCGAGAGCGAACTCCTGGCACCGTGGTGGCAACGCCCACGTTCGTGCTTGCAGACGAGTCTGGCGACGTCGACACCTTTGTTGGCGAGGCGGTGCCGCTCGACAACGCTCCGCACTCCGTGGCGCTTCCAGGTCTTGAAGGGCATCCGCTCCCCGCAGGCCAGTGGCGCATTGTCGCGATCGATCTCTTGCTGAGCGAGCAGGGGCCTCAAGACCTCGAATTTTGGGGACCCGCCACGCTGTCGGCGAGCGTGAGCGTTCGCGTTGATGGGGCGCAATCGCCTGGCGGCGACTGGGACATGACCACCTCGGCCGCAATCGAGGGTGCCGTCAGTGCGGGCGAGGTAAGTGTGTCTGGGTCCACGGTCGAGGCGTCGTTTTCGTATTCGATTCAGCTGTTGTCTTGGGATGTTGCTCGCCTGACGATGGTGAGCTTCCCTGCCTCCACGGAGGTTCCCGTTGTCATGTCCCAGAGCCTCGCGGATGGCCTCGGGCTCGTGCCAGGCGACCAGATCGCCGTGGCGTGGGGAACGGATTCAATTGAGGCGCGGCTTGTGCGTACGACTCCGTACGTGCCCTCGCATGTGCGCGAAGACGCGGTACTTGCCGACCTGACATCGCTTCACCGCGCGCTGCTGAGCGCGGGGAACATCGGCCCGCTGACCGATGCATGGTGGGTGAGTTCGCCGCACGTCGGAGCGGCCAACGCCTTGCGGGCTCAGAATTTCGGTCCTGTCACCACGTCCGCGGAGACCACAACGTCGTTGCGCGAGGGACCCGTACGCGTGTCGCTCAGGGCTGCTTGGGCGTTCGCGATCGCGGCGGCAGTGCTGCTCGCGGCGACGGGCTCCGCGGCGCATGCTGCGGGTGAGGCGTTGCAGCGCGCACCCACCGTCGCGCGGCTCAGGGCGCTCGGGGTGTCGAGACGTGCGGCGCTGGCGAGTCACCTCGTGCAGCACGCCGCCGTCACCGTGGCAGCTGTGGTGCTCGGCGCCGGCGTCGGCGCGGTGCTCGCGTGGCTCATCGCGCCGCTCCTGGTGGTCGCGCCTGGGGGGCAGCGCGCGGTGCCACCCGCGGTCTTGGTGTGGTCGGCGGCGCCGACGGCGCTCGTCGTCGCCCTCATCGCGACGAGCGGGCTGCTTGCTGGCATTCCGGCCGCCGTAGCGATGGTGAGGCGTTCTACAGTGTCCGCGCTACGGGCAGGGGATGCGTCGTGACGGCGCGGCACCGCGCGCGCGGGGGCGCACTTCCTTGGCGAGGTGTGTGGCGGCAGTCGAGGGTTGACGTCGCGCCTCTAGCAGTGGGGCTCGTGGTGATCGCGGTGGCGGCATTCATGTCGGCGGTTGTGCCGCAGGCGATCGCCTCAGTAGCGACCGAGGAGGTTCAGGCTGCCGTCTCCGCCCCCGAGGTTCGTGTCGACGTGGTCGTGGCCGTCCCCATATCGGACTCCCGAGGCGAAGGCTATTACCTCGCCCCATCGACAGCCAGTAGTGCCGAGTCGGCGAAGGGCGTGGTCGACAATGGGATGCCGCCCACCCTGAGCAAGGTGCTCGCGCCTGGCGTGACGGTCATCGAGACCCAGGAGCTCAAGGCGGGCGAAATTGCGGGCCGTCCAGGGCGTGCCCGTTTCATCTACGTGAAGTCCGACGACGGCCCCGACGTCGAGTGGGTCGCTGGCCGCGCGCCTGCCGCGACCGCGGACGCCACCGACGAGCTCAACGCCGACAGCGAAGGGCTGCTGATCGAGGTAGGCGTGTCCGAGGCATCGGCGGCCGTGATGGGCGTGCATGTGGGGGACTCCTTGACGGTGTTTGACCCCGACGATGCCCCCCTCGACGTGACCTTGGCGGGCATTTTCCGCGCCTCCGATGCAGGCGATGCGGCGTGGCACGTGGCTCCCACGTTAATGAATCCCCAAGTCATCGACGGTTCAGCGGCGGTGGCCGTAGTCGGCTTGATGGTGTCTGACACGTCGCTGCCTTTCGCGCGTCTCGCTATGTTCCCTCAAGACCTGAGCCGCACCTACACGTATTCGGTGGTGCCTTCTCTGTTTACCTCGGCGAACGCCACCGACCTGGACACCGAGGCGCGCGGGCTCGCGTCTGGCAAGATTTCCTTCGGCACGTTGGGCCCGCAGGTGCGTGTCACGACGCGCCTCGATCGAGTGCTTGACGATGCGCTCGCGCGGGTCGATGCCGCGTCGGCGCAGTCCTCGGTGGTGCTCATCGGAATCTTGGCTGTTGCGGTTGCCGTCGAGCTGCTCGCGGCCAAGCTTGTCGTTGAGCGGCGCACGCCTGTGCTGTCACAGTTCCGGTCGCGCGGGGGGACGTTGGCGGCAATCGGCGCCGCCGCGGCGGCGGAGTCGGTGCTTGTGGCAGCGTTCGGTGGTGTCATCGGCGCAGGCCTCGCAAGATATGCGACGCACGGAGCGACGCCATGGGCGTGGCTGCTTCCGCCGCTCGTGATCGCAGCGCTCGCACCGCCCGTTCTCGCGGTCTGGGCGGCGGCGAAGGTCCGGACAGCGTCGGCGCGCGCATCGTCGGCCCGCGGCGGTGGAGTGTCGGCGGTGCGGGTGCGCCGAATCGCAGGCGAGGTGTTGCTCGTCGTGGCCGCGGCGGGTTCGCTGATCACGCTGCGCGCCAGGGGCATCGGCGCGTCCCAGGGCGCGGTGCTGAGCGATATTCCGGTGCTCGCCGCGCCGGTTCTTGTCACACTCGCCGTGACCGTGCTCATCGTGCGAGCGCAGCCGCGGCTCTTGAGGGCCGCGCGCTCTCTGGGTGCCAGATCCCTAGGCGCGGTGCCGCTGTTGGCGGCGTCGCGCGTGCGGGCTTCAGGGGTGGCCATGGCGGCACTCGTCATGGCAGGTGCGATCGCGATGATGTCGGCATCGCTCGCGACGACGGTGAGGGACGGGCAGAGCGCGGCGGCTTGGGACGCTGTGGGCGCCGATGTCGCCGTGACCGCCGATGCGCAGGGTGGGCTTCCGGAGGGCATCGCGGCGCTCGACGGCACTGGGTTTGATGACAGCGGGCTTTATGACAACGACAGGCTCACGGTCGCCACGGCGACCCTGGCGACGGGGGGTCAGGTCATCGGCAGCAGGGTCGACGAAAGGGTCAGCGTGGTGGCGGTCGACGCAAACGCGATGGAGCAATTGCTCGCACAAACGGGCGTGTCGGGCTCGAACGCGCTCGCTGCGTTGACGACAGGGCCCACGGCCGACGGTTCGGTGCCCGTTTTGGTGACGGGCGGCGCGCGCAACTGGAGCGGTGTGACGCTGACATGGGGAGATGAGTCTCTTCCCGTGGAGTGGGCGGGACGGTCGCCTGTGCTGCCGCGCCAGCTCCCCGCCGACGGCGCCACTGTGGTGATCGATCGCGCGGCTCTTGTGGCCGCCGTGGGTCACGACGTTCCCGCGAACTTCGCGTGGGCTACAGGCTCGGATGCCGGACAACGCGTCGCAGCCGTCGTCAGCGCCGCCCACGCCTCCGACGACACGACCGTCATCACTCGCGAGGGTTGGCTGGCTGAGCGGAGGAGTGCGCCTGTGACACGTGGCCTCGAATGGCTCTTTGTCGGCGCCGTCGCGGTCGCCGCTCTTCTTGCCGTGCTCGCGGTCATGGTGATGGCGGCATCGGGGTCGTCCCAGCGAATGCGTTCGATCGCGAGAGTCAGGGTCGTTGGCGCGCCGCGATCGGCCGCGCATCGTGTCGCGTGGCTCGAGGTGGCCGTCCCCTCTGTGGTGGCGAGTGCCGTGGGTCTGGGAGTCGGCGTGTGGCTCGCGCGCGTGCTCGTGGTGCCTCTCGACCTTGAGTCCGTGACGGGCGCACGGGCCGCCCCGCCGTTCGTCGCGGCATGGTGGATCCTTGCGCTCGCTCTGGTTCTCGGCGTTGTCGCGAGGCTCAGCGTGGCGCTCGCGACGTGGAGCCACGGCAGGGAACGTTTGGGTGCGCTCATGAGGGTTGGATAAGCGGGCCGAACGTGCGGACACCGTCGGGGGCCTTACGCTCGAGCCATGAAGCGCATCGCTGTCCTCCTCGCCTCGACGCTGGTTCTCTCGAGCTGTTCACTCCTTCCGTTCGGGCAAGACTCGTCGGAGTCGGCCTCGCCGAGCATCCCCGTTGACGACACTCCCGTGGTGAGCGGCCCGCCCGCCGATCCCTTCTCGTCGCCCGTCTACGAGCAGGAGGTGTCGTGGACGTCGTGTGGAGACCTGGACTGCGCTTCGATCGCGGTGCCGCTCGATTGGTCGATGCCTTCCGGCGCGACCATCTCGGTCGCGATCAACCGCAGGCCCGCGAATGACCCCGACCACCGCATCGGCTCACTCCTCATCAACCCTGGTGGCCCGGGCGGCTCGGGCAAGGATCTGTTGGAAAACTTCGAGTCGTCTGCGGGGGAGAAGACGCTCGACAGCTACGACCTGATTGGCTTTGACCCGCGCGGCGTGGGCGACTCCGCCCCGATCGACTGCGGCGACGGCAAGACGCTTGACGAGTACTTCATCAAGGACTTCCTGGTGCTCGAGCAGAAGGACCTCGAAGAGGCGTCGGCGCGCAATGCGGCCTTTGCGGAGGGGTGCCGCGAGAACTCGGGGCGCATCATCCAGAACGTGGACACCGTCTCGGTCGCGCGCGACATGGACGTGATTCGCGCCGTCCTTGGCGATGACCACCTCAACTACCTGGGCTTTTCCTATGGCACGCAGTTGGGTGCGACCTATGCGGAGATCTACCCCGAGAACGTGGGCCGCGTAGTGCTCGATGGCGCTGTAGACATTTCCCTGTCGTCGGAGGATCAGTCGCGGACCCAGGCCCAGGGCTTCGAGAACGCCCTCAAGAACTTCATCGTGTGGTGCCACGGGCAGGATTCCTGCCCGCTCACGGGTGACGTCGAGCAGTCGCGTCAGCAGATCGCGGACATCGCGATCAAGGCGAGGGACGAAACGTATGCCTCGGACGGGAACACTCCCGTCGACGGCAACCTCATGATTTACGGCATGGTCGTCACGCTCTACGACCAGTCGTCGTGGGAGTACCTCGAGCTTGCGCTCGACGAGGTCGTCACCCGCGACACCGCGCGGATCTTCTACGAGCTCGGCAACTTCTACCTCGATCGCAACGGCCAGACGGGCGACTACCTCGGCAACTCGACGGTCGCCTTTACGGCGATCGCATGCCTCGACAGCGCCGAAGAGGACTGGACGATCGCGAAGCAGCGTGAGTTTGCTCGGACCATCGAGGAGGCATCGCCGACGTTCGGATGGTGGTTCGCGGGATCGGGCGGCTGCGAGGGTTGGCCGTATCACGCCGACGAGACGGTCACGAGCATCGACAAGGCGAAGAGCGCGGCGCCGATGCTGGTCGTGGGCACCACGAACGACCCAGCGACGCCGTACAAGTGGGCGGAGTCTCTGGCCGAGCAGTTGGACGCGACGCTGCTCACCTACGACGGCGAGGGGCACACCGCGTATGGGCGTTCGAACCAGTGCATCATCGACGCGGTGGACGGATTCTTGGTGGACGGCGTGATGCCTGCCGAGGGGACGCAGTGCTGACGTCAGCGCGTGATTTGGCGAGGGCGCTCGACCGGCTAAGATAGTGAGCCGCGCCACGGCGCTGGCCGCCTTAGCTCAGTTGGTAGAGCGATTCACTCGTAATGAATAGGTCAAGAGTTCGATTCTCTTAGGCGGCTCCACGCGAAAGGCCCTGTCCATATGGACGGGGCTTCTTTCGTTTCCGGCTACGGCGAGCGGGTACCGTTGGAGACATGCCAGTTGCTCTCGTCACGGGTGCCGCGCGAGCAAACAGCATCGCTGCGGGGATCGTGCCGCGCCTCATCGCCGATGGCTGGGACGTCGCGACGAGCGACCTCCACGACGCGGACTACGTCTGCGACCTGTCAACCGCGACAGGACCCGACGAACTCATCGCGGCCGTCAGTGAAGAACGCGGACCCATAGGCGCGCTCGTCCTGAGCCATGCCCATGACGTTGAGTCCGGCATTCTCGACACCACCGCCGCGAGTTTCGACGCCCACGTCGCCGTCAACGCACGCGCCAGCCTCTTGCTCATCGCGGCCTTTGCACGGCAGGTTCCCGCGGGAGGCGGCGCGGTCGTCGCACTCACTAGCGACCACACGACGGGAAACCTCCCCTACGGGGCGTCGAAGGGCGCACTCGACCGCATCGTCATCTCCGCCGCCCGCGAACTCGGCCCCAAGCGGATCTCGGCGAACGTCGTCAATCCGGGTCCCATCGACACCGGCTGGATCGAGGATGAGTTTCGAACCGCCCTCATCCCGGAGCACCCTCTCGGTCGGCTGGGAACCCCTGCTGATATCGCAGCGATCGTTTCCTTCCTGATTTCGAATGAAGGCCGCTGGGTCTCCGGTCAACTCATCAACGCCGATGGCGGGTTCTCGGCGCGCTTCTAGCGATGCGGACCACCCAGTCAGCATCACCACGGACTCCGCACGCGGGGTGCGGTCGGTACGGTCAGTGAGACTGACGCGGATGACTGGCGCCGAGAGACTCCTCCAGTCGAGCGAGAGCCCGCGGCGATCTTGGCGACGAAGGCGATCCACGTATACCTGACTAGGTGCTTCCCCGGATCACCAGTTCGAACGGAATGTGGTGGCTACCGACCGGGTGGAGTGCCAACAGGTCGATGGCTGCGAAGACTGCTGCGGACACCGCTTCGGGGCTGGGGCCCACGGTGGACAATGGCGGGACCATGAATTGTGCCTCGTCCACATTGTCAAACCCCATCACCGCCACCTCTGTCGGCACACCTATGCGGTGCGCGTCCAACGCGTGAATCGCGCCGACGGCGAGCGAGTCGTTGAAACAGAACACGGCGTCAAACTCGACTTCTGCGTGCAGCAGGGCCTCGACGGCGAGCATCCCATCCACACGAGTGAAGCCCTGGACCTCTCCGAGGAGCGCGGGATCTATGGGAATGCCCGCGCCCTCGAGTGCCTCGCGGTACCCGCGAAACCTGAGTTCGGACGAGGCTTTGGGCCCGGCCGACTGCACGCCAATCGCTGCGATGCGGCGCCGACCTGTGGAAAGAAGGTATTCCACCGCAGCCCGCGACGCGGGCACGTTTTCCATTCCGATGTGCAAGACGTGGGGGCTGGAGATCGCCGCTGCCTGCTCGCCGAGGAGTACGAGCGGCGGCGCCTGCCCTCGATTGGTCAGGTCCGCGAGAGTGAGCGCGAGCGGGCTCATGACCAGCAAGTCAATCGCTGGTAGGTCCTCGCCTGCGCATAGAGCGCGCTCTGTGGCCTGGTCGCCGCCGGTTTGCGAGACCAGCACAGTTCGCCCGCGTTCTTGAGCCGCGGTCACAAAATAGGAGGCGAGTTCGGCGAAGTAGGGTTCCCTGAGATCGGGTAGCGCGAGTGCCAACAATCCCGAGCGGCCATGGCGGAGGTGACGGGCGGCAAGGTTGGGGCGGTAGCCGAGTTCGATGACGGCGGCCTCGACACGCGCCCGCACATCGGCGCCCACGCGGCCGGTCCCGTTGACCACGTTCGATACGGTCTTGGCGCTCACACCCACCTGGGCCGCGACCTCGCTCAGGCTTACGCGCGCCATAGCAACTCCAGCACGCCTCGCTGCGCGATGATCATGCGGCCTCCTTGGCCCCCGTTGTACGAGACACGCGATCCGTGACGATGCGCAATGCAACAATCCCGTGACATTTGATTCAACGTTGTTTCGTCATGCTACAGTAGCGGCAAACGATTTGGTTCAGCGATGAATCACAGGAGGCTCACCGAGATGAACAGGCGAATCCAGCCGTACTTGTTCGTGCTACCCGTGACGGTGCTCGCTGGTGTGCTGATCTATTACTCGATCGGGTTCGCGGCGTGGGCAAGCCTCACCGACTGGAACGGCCTGACGACAATGAACTTCATTGGGCTCGACAACTATGTCGAGCTCTATCACGACCCGTTGTTCTGGACCGCACTGCGGAACACGTTCGTCTTCCTCGTTGCGACGATCACCATTCAGGCGGGACTCGGCCTCCTTGTCGCGGTCATCGCCAAGGAGCGGCTGGTCGGCAGCAACTTCTTCAAGGCCATCTTCTTCCTGCCCATCGCGATGGCCCCCGCCATCATCGCCACGGTCTTCAAGTACATGCTCGAGGCCAACTACGGCTCGATCAATGAGGTCCTTCGCTCGATGGGAATCATCGATCAATCCACCGTGATCCAGTGGCTCGGTGCCGATCTGGGCGTGTGGTCAATCATCGCGATCAACGTCTTCCAATGGATGGGCTTCTCGATGATGATCTACTACGCGGCCCTGATGTCCATCCCGGAAGAGCTGTACGAGGCTGCCGAGATCGACGGTGCCGGTTGGTGGCGCAGGCTGCTGAGTATCTCCATCCCCTCCCTGAGGGGAACCACGAGCGTGCTGATCATCCTCGGTATTGTGGGAGCGCTCAAGACCTTCGACATCGTCTGGCTCACCACAGGCGGTGGCCCCGGCGGGTCGACGCACTTCCTCAGCACGCTCCTGTACGAAGAGCGGTCCAACCGCGAGGCCGGTTACTCATCCGCCATCGGCATGGTCATTCTGGTCCTCGCCTTCTTGCTGGCGATGGCCCAGATCCGGATCGCCAACCGCGACGGGGGCAAGTCATGAGGTCCCGCACGCCGCGCGGCGCCAAAATCACGATGTACCTCGTGCTCATCTTCCTCGCCAGTCTCTGGCTCTTTCCCATCGGACTCGCGCTCTACAAATCCATCCAGGTGGGTGGCTGGAACAACTACAACGTCGTGCTGAATTCCGACGTCTTCAACTATTGGCAAGCAATAGGCAACAGCTTCCTCATGGCGGGCGCCGCCTCGCTGGTGATCGTCTTGGTGTCCTCGCTCGCGGGCTTTGCGTTCTCCAAACTTCGCTTCCGCGGCCGCAACCTCATCTACTCGTTGCTGTTGGCCTGCCTCGCGGTGCCTGTCGCCGCGGTGGTGACTCCGTTGTTCTTCAGCATCAACACTGTGGGGCTCCGCGACTCGTATCTGGGCGTCATCATTCCGCTCGCGGCCTTCAACTCGCTCATGATGCTGCTCATCATGAAGAACCACTTCGACACGATTCCCGACGAGATGATCGAGGCGGCGGCGCTCGACGGCGCAGGACTGTTTCGCACGTTCTCGCGTATCTTGCTTCCGCTCTCCGGCCCCACGTTGGCGACAGTCGGCACTCTGTCATTCGTGTACTCGTGGAACGAGTTCCTCCTGCCAAACCTGCTACTCCGTAGCGCGGAGAAGTTCCCTGTCACCCAGGCCATCTCGCTGCTGGAGTTCGACCGCATGAGCCTTGAGCAAATCTCCCAGCTCTATGCAGGACTGATCCTCATGACGATCCCCTCGGTGATCGTCTACCTCTTTGCTCAGCGCTACCTCCAAGCCGGCGTCACCGCCGGTGCAGTGAAGAGCTGATGTGTCTCTGACCCGCGACAGCACGCGACCGAACACCACGGTTGTCGGCAAGACTTACGAGAATCCTTTGGGCTATGCAGATGGCCGCGTACGCACCAACCCCGACCCTTTTGGGTTCCAGTACCGCGGCCGCTACTACTGCGTGGCGACCGACGAACAGGGCGTGCGCGCAAGCTGGTCGGACGACATGGTGCTCTGGCACGACGCGGGATATGTGCTGCAGACGCCGGGCAGGAGGCACTTCTGGGCGCCGTGCGTGACGTACTCGGAAGGCCAGTTCTACCTCTACTACTCGAGTGCGCCTGCCGACTCGAGCGACCCTCACGACGAGCATCTGATGATGGCGTCGGCGGAGAATCCTCTCGGTCCTTACGCACACCGGCACACGTTCTTTGACTCGTTCTCGATCGACCCCCACGTGGTTCGCGACGACGACGGCCACCGCTACATGTTCTACTCCACCAACGATCCGGCGTCGGCCGACGAAAGCCTCATCGGCACCTCCATCTTTGTGGACCGCCTCGATGCCTTCGACTCACTCTCAGGCAGCCCACGGCCGGTGGTCTGCCCGACGCTTCCCCAGGAGATGTTCGAGGCCAACCGCTTTGGCGACGGACGGGATTGGTACACGGTGGAGGGCGCCACCTACATCACGCGCCGTGACCGGGCCTTCATGACCTACTCGGGCAACGCCTACGTGCGAGAGAACTACTTTGTGGGCTATTCGCGGGCAAAGATCGACGGTCCCATCCGTGAACTCGATTGGACCAAGTACCCCAACGATCATGAGCATTCCCCGCTCATCGCGCGCACTCGCGAGGTAGAAGGCACGGGACACAACTCAATTGTGGTGGGACCCGACCTGGTCGACCTGTGGATTCTGTACCACGCGCGCGACGCTGCGGATCTGCTCGATTCACGTCGCGAGCAACGGACGATGCGAATGGACCCGCTGTTTGTGGATGGTGGCAGGCTCGATACCCCAGCCCCAACGTCGACCCCAGGACCCGCGCCGGCTGGCCCGCAGCTCGCTGACCTCTTTACCGACGACGCGGAAACTGCCCCCGTCTGGAAGCACCGCGAGGGCTCGTGGACCATCGCGGAGGGCGAGGCACGCACGGCGGAGGGTGGCACTCACCGGCTCGTCAGCGCCCAGCACGTGGGCCACTATCGGGCCCAGGTGTGGCTCGCCTCCGCGTCGGCGCAGCCGACCAGCGACTCACGGCTCGGCTTCGTTGCCTATGCCAACGGCGACGAGCGCATTGAGATTGCGCTTCGGATCGCTGAAGGCGTGCTGGTCGTCGAGCATGCTGTCGCAGGCCTCGTGACAGAACTGGCGCGTGTCAGCGTCCAGGTGCAAGACCCGACAGCATTCCGTTTGCTCGAGGTGGATCGCGGGCCGAGGTTCATCGACATTCGTCTCGATGACCTGAGCGTATTGAGCGTCCCGTATGTGGTGGGTCATGGTGTGCTGGGGCGTGGCGCGGTGGGACTGGCCGCAAGTGTGGACGGCGCGCGCTTCTCGGCGTTCGCGTTGACCGAGCACGTGGACCTCTGGGGCGAGCGACTCGCCGCGTGGGTCGACTACTACGCGGCCGATGCCGGGGTGGACGTAGTGCTGTCCGGCAACGGATCTGAAGCCGGGCTTGCGGGCGCGGCAGGCGCGTTGGTGTTGGTATCGCGCGACTCACGCGAGGGATCCACGACTGTCCATGATTTTGAGCTCAGCCAGGCCCAGCCAGGTCGCGTCGTCTTCACCGCTTACGACGCCGGCGAGGCCGACCGGGTGATCTTGGAGGTCGCGGCCGGTACAGCGAGGCTCCTCCAGGTGACTCCCGAGGGCGCCACCCAGATTTCTGAGATTCCCGACGTCGCACTGAGTTTCAGTGTGCGGTGCGCGGTCTCGGGAGGGCTGCTCACGCTTCGCGTGGGTGGCCAGACCGTGGAGGTGCCTGTCGGCCCCTCCGCATTCACACAACGGATCGAGATCGAAGGCGGACGGCTATGTGGCGTCGAGATCACGTGGTCCGCGAGGAACAACGTACGAAAGGTAGAACAATGAGGTTCATGCACAAGTACACCAAGTCAGTTCTTGGTGGCATCGCAGTGACCACCGCAGGCGCGCTGCTGCTCGCGGCGTGTGGCACGTCCGCGGACGAGCCCGCGTCGAGTGGTTCTGGCGCGGCAACCGCCGAGACGATCGAACTCACCTTCGACACTTGGCTCCCCACTCAAGACCAGTGGCCAGAGATCGTGGCGGCTTTCGAGGCAGAAAACCCCAGTATCAAGATCGAGTTCAACCGTGACGAGGACTACGCCGCGTTCATCAGCAATCTTGACAACGAGATCCTCGCTGGCACTGCACCCGACCTCTTTGGCGTCCAGGTGGGGGCTTCGCTCGACGACTATGCGGAGTTCACGCTCGATACGGCCGAGTACGCATCGGGATGGATCGACAAGATCAACGCCGCCGCAGTGGAGCAGACCACGGCGTCGAACGGAAAGACGGCGGCGGTCCCGATCCTGATGGGTGGCATGGAGTACTACGCGTACAACAAGACGCTCTTGGACGAGTTGGGACTCGAACTGCCGACCGACTACGACTCCCTTATCGCCGTCACGCAGGCAGCTCGCGACGCGGGCTACTCGCCGATGGCGATGGGTGCGGCCGACACGTGGCACGACGTCGACTTCTTCACCTGGATGAGCAACCAGTTTGGTGACGGCGGCGACATCTACAAGGCTGCGGCCGGCGACATCGCCTGGGACTCCGAGAACCTCGTCGCGGCCGCCACCCGCTGGCAGGATCTGTTCACGGACGGCATCTTCCAGGACGCCGCAACGACGGTCACCACCTACCCGGGCGCTCGCGACGACTACTTCTTCGCACGCAAGGCACCGTTCTTCCCCACCGGCTCTTGGCACGTCGGAGCTGCTTTCAAGAGCAGCCCCGAGGTTCCCGGAACGGCGGTGGATGGTGACGAGATCGGTTTCGCCCTGATGCCAGTGCTTGGGGATCACGACGCGGGGGTGACGTCTGGAGTGGACTTCGCGCTCGCCATCAGCAAGGACTCCAGCGCGGAGAAGCAGGCCGCCGCCGCGAAGTTCGTGGAGTTCATGGCCGTGGGAACTGGTCAGCAGTTGTGGGCCAACACCTTCCAGGGATTCCCCGTGGCGAACGGCGTCACCGTCGAACTCCCGGCTGATGAAACCGATCTTGCTAAGGAGAGCCTCGATCTGACGGTGACAAGCCTTCAGGAGAGCAAATTCGCACGCAAGTTCTTGTCTCCGGGCAACGACTCGCTCGAGAACGACCTGGGGCTCGCTCTGCAGCGCATCGCCGATGGCGCGGACCCGGCATCGGAGCTCGCGGCACTCAACAACTAGCAACGAAGTACGACGCACGCGGGGTCTCGGCATGGTGCCGGGGCCCCGCTTCGCGTCCACCTTCTGCAAGGTGCGCTGTCGACGACGGCCGCCGCGCGTCTACAGAGGGTCACGCCTGCTATGCGGCTGATTCAGTCGGGTTTCGGTAGACTCTCTCGCGGATGTCGGGAGGCGCGATGGCAACGGTGAGTCGGTTCCTGAGGACCGCGACCGGCAAGGCAGCGCTCGTGGTCGTGGCAGTGGCGATGGTGGGCACGGCGGCGTGGGGCGCCTACCGCGTCGGGGCCGGGCAAGGGGACGACGAGGGCCCGGCCGCGGCGACGATCCATGCGTTCGACATCGACGGGGATGCCGCGCTGGTGATCGAGCCGGGGGCCCCGAACGGGAGCGCGGTGCTGGTGGTCCACGGCTCGGGAGCGGACGAGACGGTCACGCTGCTGCCGTACATGGAGGACTTCACCGCGGAGCTGCTCGACGCCGGCTGGATCGTCGCGTCGGCGAACGGCGCGGGGGAGGCGTGGGGCTCGCTCGCGTCTCAGGACGCCTACGCCGCGCTGGGGAGCCGGATTGAGTCCAAGTACGGCGTGGAGCGCACCGTCGTCGTGTCGGTCAGCATGGGTGGCATCGCGGGCCTCGACATCACGGCTTCGGGGGCGATTGCGACGCAGGTGGGGTGGTTCGGCGTCAACACCGTGACGGACCTGGATGCGGTGTACGCCGGCGGCGGTGTGACGGAGTCCATCGATGCCGCGATGGGGCCCGAGGAGCGGGCGGCGGTCGATCCGGCGCGGCTGGTCGAGAGCGACTTCACGGTGCCGCTGGTGGTCTTCACCGGCGACCAGGACCGGGTGGTGCGTGGCAGCGTGCACGCCACCCCGTTCGCGGCGCGCACCGGCGCCACGGTGATCGAGTGTCCCGGCGGGCACGTCGAGGTCACGTGCTTCGATGCTGGCGTGCTGCTGGACGTGTTCGGCTAGGACTGGTCGGCTAGGCCTCGTCGCCCGCGCGCTGCGGGCTCAGGGTGAAGCGGAGCACCGGCAGGTCGGCACCAGACAGCGCGAACGGGGGGAGCACCGGCGGTCCCCAGCTGAAGCCCACGCCCTGCTGCGCCGCGTCAACGGTGAGGTGTACGGCGTCGTCCTCGACCAGTTCGTAGGGGTGCGCGGCAGCTTCGATGGCCTGCTCGGAGAACCACAGCGCGCTGGCCTGTAGCGTGTCGCCGACGGCCGAGATGCGCAGCCCGGTGCCGGACGCGTCCGTGAGCGTCAGCCAGCGCACGCCCACGTGATTGCCGGTCGCCTGCGGCACCACCTGCGGGAAGAACTGGTCGGCCACCGACGACGACCACACACCCGTCAACGCGCCCGCGGTGCGATCCGACCAGGTCTCCTGCGGCCCCAGCCCAAACCACGTGAGGGTGTCCAGGGACGGGTCCGCCAACAGCTCGATGCCCATCGCGAGCGGCGCCCTGCCGGCGTCGGCCGGAACAAGGGTGGCCTCCACGACCACGTCGCCCGAGCCGAGCACCCGGTAGGTGACGTCGTAGTCGGGCGAGTCGCCGGCCACGACGATCTCCACTTCATCGGACGACAGTCGGCTCGCGGTGACCGATGCGGCGACGAACTCGCGGCCAGCGTCGCGCCACCTGAGCGCGCCCTCGGCGGCGCCATTCATGTCGTCGTTCTGTGTCGTCGCGCGCCAGAAGTCGGGGCTCGACGCCCCGGCCAGCAGCTCGCGTCCGTCGACGACGTACGACGTGAGGGCCCCGGTCTCGCGGTTCACCACCACGGAGAACGACGCCCCGGTCAGCCGGATCTCGTCGGTTCCCTCGTCAACGGCGACGGGCGCGGACGGGGCGTCGTCGTCGGCGGGCGCCTCGGCGGCCCACGGCAGCGCGGCCTGGAGGGCGGCGACTTGGTGCCCGGCGTCGGCCCATGCGGTGTCCTCGCCCAGCGCGAACGACAGGGTCAGCCAGTACTCCGCACCGGGCACCACCTCGTCGGGCCGCGTCACGGGAACGTCCACCCATGCGGTCTGGCACGGCGCCACGCTGGGGTTCCACGTCCCCGACGCGACCTCGACGCCGTCGGCCTCGACTCTCCACGTGGCCGTGAGGTCGGACAGGTCCGTGAACAGGTGCTCGTTGCGCAACTCGACGCGCCCGGCCTCGAGGTTGGCGTCCAGCAGCTCCACAGGCGCGTACACCGCTGCCACGGTGAGCAGTTCGGGCTGCGCCGTGCGGTCCGGCAGTACCAGCCCGTTGACCGCGAAGGCCCCGTCGTTCTGGTAGTCGCCCCAGTCTCTGCCGTAGGAGAAATAGGTGGTCGAGGGGTCGGCGCCGTCGGCGAGCGGCAGCCCCGCGACCCCGCCGTCTATCGGCAGGCGAATGGACTGGTCTGCCCAGTCCCAGATGAACCCGCCCTGCATGTCAGGCGCGGAGTCGATGACCTTCCAATACTCGGCGAACCCGCCCACGGACTCGCCCATCGCGTGGGCGTACTCGGTCATGATCCAGGGCTTGTCGCCGCCGGAAGCCGCGCGCTCCTCGAGGTCGGGCAGGTAGGGGTAGAACACCCCGTCGATGTCCGCTACCGTGCTGTCCTCCTGGAAGTGCACCAGGCGCGACGGGTCAGTGGCGCGCAGCCAGTCGGCCGCCTCGGCGAACACCGCGCCAGGCCCCACCTCGTTGCCAAGCGACCACCACAGCACCGACGCGTGGTTCTTGTCCCGCTCGTACAGGCTGTGGATGCGGTCCAGCACGGCGGCCGACCACTCGGGCGACTCGCCGGGGAACGGCCGCTCGTCGTGGGTCTCGAGGTTGGCCTCGTCCATGACGTACATGCCGATCTCGTCGGCCAGGCGGTACAGCGTGGGGCTTGCGGGGTAGTGCGAGGTGCGCACCGCGGTGATGTTGTGTTGCCTCATGAGCACCAGGTCCTCGCGCATCTGCTCCTCGGTGAGGGCCTGGCCCACGTCGGGCTGCATCTCGCCGCGATTGACGCCCTTGATGTCGAGGGGCTGGCCGTTGAGGGTCATCAGCCCGTCCACGATGGCAAACTCTCTGAAGCCCACGCGGTCGGCGACGGTCTCGATCACGGCGTCGCCGTCGAGGATCTCGTAGACGAGCGTGTACAGGGTTGGGCTCTCCGCGGACCACGGGGCGGCGTCGGGAACGGCGATGGTCAGGGTGCGCTCGACGGCGTCGTCACCAGGGGCGCCCAGGTCGGCCTCGTCCGTGCCGACCACCTCGCCCGCGGCGGAGACGAGCGTGGCCCGCACCGTGTCCGCGTCCGCGACGGCGTCGTACCTGGCCACCTCCACGTTTGCCGTGAGCGTCGCGTCTACGAAGGCATCGTCAAACTCGGTGACGATGGCGTGGTCGTCCAGGTGGACCGTGGGAGTTGAGTACACCTCGACGTCGCGGAAGATCCCGCTGAGGTCGATCATGTCCTGGTTCTCGAGCCACGATCCGTCCGACCACCTGTGTACACGCACCGCGATCGTGTTCTCCCCGGCGGTCAGGGCGTCCGTGATGTCGAACTCCGCAGGCGAGTAGCTGTCCTCGCTGTAGCCCACCTCGACGCCGTTGACCCACACCGTGAAGGCGGATTTCACTCCCTGGAACGCCAGCACGGTTCGGCGCCCGTCCCAGGTAGTGGGCACGTCGAACGTCCGCCGGTAGGAGCCGATCGAGGCGCCCTCGTCGGGCAACTCTCCCGGCGCGAGCTCGCCGTAGCCCTGCCACGGGTAGCGCTCGTTGATGTAGGCGATGTCGCCCGTCTCGTCGTCTCCATAGCCGTCGAATTGCCACTGGTGAGGGACCTCGACCACGTCCCACCCGGACGCATCTGCGGCCGGGTCGCTGAACGAGGCTGGAGCGCTCGCGAGATCGGACGACCACCGGAAGTTCCACGGCCCGTCGAGCGAGAGAAGCCACGGCGAGGCCACCTCCGCATCGTGCGGGCTGGTCTCCCACACCGCGGCGGCGCCGCTCACCGGAATAGTGCGTGCGGTGGCGTCGAGCCGGTCGACGGCGAAGATCCCCGGGGTACCTTCCCACGGCGAAGAGGCGTCGTCGTGCGTCGCCGCCACCGCGACGATTGAGATAACGGACGCGAGGATCACGGCCGACGACCAGGCGCGGATGCGTCGCCTGGCTTGGGGGGCCATCGGGGCGTCGCGGGAGCGCATCGCCCCAGCCTATGGGGCGTATACCGGGGCGTACGCAGCCCCGTCGGCGGAGCGTCTGCCTAGGCGCGATTGAACTCGTGGGAGCCTCGGCGGAGAGGGGGCCGCCGCAGCGTCGGTCACAGCAGCAGCGCGGTAGCGGCGATGGCCGAGGCAAGCAGCACCGCGACGTCGAAGCGGCGCTGGCTGATGCGCCGCGCTGTCGCGTAGCCCAGGATCCCTCCGAGCAGGATGAGCGGGGCGAGTAGCCCGGCGCGCCCGAGGTCGTCCCAGTGCATCAGGCCTAGCCCGACGGAGAACGGCACCTTGACGAGGTTCACGATCAAGAAGAACCACGCATTGGTGCCGATGAAGCGGCGCTTCTCGATGCCCGATGCGGACAGATAGAGCGTCATCACGGCACCTGCGGCATTCGCCGTCATCGTCGCGAACCCCACGCCGGTCCCCGCCGTCCAGGCCATCGCTCGGCGCTCATGCGCGTTCGATGCGGGGGCGACGCTGCGCCACTTCACCCAGAGCTGGAGTAAGAGGAGTACGAGCAGAATGACGCCGATGCCCCGGCGCAGCACACCGTCGGACACGACGCGGAGGAAGACCGACCCGATCACGAGCCCGGGGAGCACGGCGGGGAGTAGTCGCCGGATCAGCGACCAGTCGGCGTCGTGCCGGTAGTGCCACACCGCGACGAGGTCGCCCACGATGAGGAGCACGAGGATCGCGGCCGTGGATTCCTTGGCGGGCAGGATCGTCGCGAAGATCGCAACCGAGATGACGGCGAGGCCGCCTAGGGCCGTCTTGGAGAAGCCGATGACGACCGCGGCCAGCGCCATGAGAAGAACGGCGCCCAGCGACCCGCCAAGCAGCTCGAGCATGAGGGCGTCCATTCTTCGGGGGCGAATGTCAGGATACGCACGCTGGGCCGCCACCCCCGCCGGGTCGCGAACGTGGGCTTGAGAATCGCGAGCAGGTCGACGCGGAGGGCCATCGCGCGGAGCTAGTTCAGGCCCGTCGCGTATTGCAGTCCCAGGCTCGTTGCCGACACGATGATCCACAGGGCCGCGCCAAGGATCAGGGGCCTAGCGCCGGCCCGCCTGAACCCGGCAAGGTCCGTGGACAGCCCGATGGCGGAGAGGGCAATCGTGATCAAGAACACCGACGCGGTGCTGAGCCCCGGGTGCATTCCGGCGGGGATGAGACCCGTCGAGTTCACGGCGGCCACCACGACGAATCCGATCAGGAACCACGGAATGAGGCGGAGGGGGCGCACTCGGGCGAGCTTGACCGGAGTCGCAGGCGCGCCGGCGCCGGCCCCCTCCGTCGCCAAGATCCGGCGCCCAGCCCACGCGGCAAGCCCAAGGCTGATGGGGATGATCATGAGCGTGCGGACCAGCTTGACGACCACCGCGTAGTGCGTCGCGGCCGGTCCGTAGGTCGCGGCCGTGGCGACTACGGAGGACATGTCGTTGACCGCGGTCCCCGCGAAAAGTCCGAAGGCGTGCTGGCTGAGCCCGAGCATGTGGCCCACGATGGGGAACAGCAGCACCGCGCCGATGTTGAACACAAAGATGGTCGAGATGGCGTACGTGACCTCGATGCCGACAGCGCCGATCACGGGGGTGACGGCCGCGATTGCGGAGGCGCCGCATACCCCGGTGCCCACGCCGATGAGGGTGCGCAGGTTGCCCACGATGCCCAGCCATCGGCCGATGAGCCATGCCGCGACAAGGCACACGCCGAGCGTGCCGATCATGACGGGGAGCGACTCGACTCCCACCTTGGCGATCTGAGCGAGCGAGAGCTGGGCGCCCAGGACGACAACGGACAGTTGCAGGATGAACGTGCTCGCCACGCGTATGCCTGGCCGCAAGCGAATCCCAGGCTTGAGCACGATCGCCAGGACCACGCCGATCACGATTCCCGAGACGGGGCCGCCGACGAGCGGCACCAGATGTCCCATCGCGGTGGCGACGATCGCGATTCCGGTGGCGAGCGCGAGCCCTGGCACGCGCGTCGCCAACTCTTGAGTTCGACCCATGCCTTTCATGCTCGCGGATCGCCCGATGCCAGCGGTAGAGGAGTCTCCTTGGGGAGTCACAAGGCGTGCTTGTGGCTTGCGGAGGGGCGCGCCTGAGTAAGAACTACTCATTCCGCCCACACCGTGGCATTGCAAGACTCTGAACATCGCACCTGGCACGTGCGAAACGCCTGGGGAGGCGCATTGCTGGCAGGTGTGACTGCCTCCTCGGGAACGGTCCCCTCAAAAGAGAAAACACACGACGGCCCTGAAGGGGTGCGTTCCGTGCGTGGAAACGGAGCCTTGATGAACACCATGAAGAACCGTGCGGCACTCGTCGCGCTCGTCCTATTCGCCGTGGGCAGCGTGTCTGCGTGTGGCGGCAACCCCATCAAGAACGCGGTCGACGACGCGGTGGGCAACGCCGTTGACAAGGGCGCCGAAAAGGCCATCGAGCAGGCGGCGGGCGGCGACGCGGATGTCGACATCGACTTCGACGGTGACGGAGCCAGCCTCCCCGACGACTTCCCGGGCGACGTTCCGCGGCCGGACGTCAAGCTCACCGCGGTCGTCAAGCAGGAGGACGGCTGGTTCTTGGCCTACGCACCCACAGACTTCGCCACGGTAGAGGCCCTCATTGCGGAGTATGGGTCAGGGTGGGAGACGCAGTCGGAGACCGACTATGGCGAGTGGAAGACCTGGGCGTTCACAAACGAGGCCTACTTTGCGTCCGTGAGCGCGGTCGACGACGGAGAGGGTTGGGCCATCAGCCTGACCGCCGTCGCCGTCACTGAGTAGTGAGTGGGCCGGCGGCCCTCGCTTGACGGGGTCGCCGGCTGTACGCTCTCGAACAGGCACCCACCTTGTCCCCAACGGAGAGCGCCCCCATGACTGTGATCGGTCGACACCCGCTCGTGGAGCGCTGCGTCGCGGATATCGAGGAGCGCCGTTCGGTGCTCGTCGTGGGCGCGGAGGGCATGGGTAAATCCGCCGTTCTTCAAGCGCTTGCCCGCAGGCTTGAGGATGCGCGTGCCGCGGTATTCACCGTCGCGGGCGCCGATGGCGAGGCTGCGGTTCCCCTCGCGCCGTTCGCCGACACCCTTGCGCGGCTTGGCATCCCTGCCTACGCCCCGCTCGACGCCTATACGCGGCTCGCGCGCGAACTGGATGTTGCGTCCGGCCGGCTCGTGATCGACGACGTTGACCGATTGGATCCCGCCTCACGGGTGCTGCTCGATCACGTCGCGCGCGCGGGGGTTCCCGTGTTTGCGACCGCGACGGATAGCGAGGCACTGCCGCGCGCGCTCAGCGACGGCCTCGACTCGGGGAGGTGGGTGAGGTACGGGCTTGAGCCGCTTGACGCCGACGCCCTGGTTCAGATCGCCGCGGAACTCCTGGGCGGCGAGCCGTCAGTCACCGCCGCGGCCTCGCTGATCGCGAGGGCCGATGGGTCGCCTCGGATGCTGGGTGACGTGGTCGCCGCGTCGCGCGACGGCGCGGTGCGCCACGCGGACGGCGTTGAACTTGGGCCGCGCCTCGTCACCGAACGGGATGCGCGTGAGTGGGCGTCCGCGAGGGAGTCGCTGGATCCGTCGAGCATGGTGATGGTCGAGCACCTCGCGGTCGCGGGTTCGCTTCCGTTGGACACCATTCCCGATGACATCCTCACGGTGTTGCGCCAGCATGGCCTCGTGACGGTGAACGACTCCGTATCGCTGAAGTCGGTGCGCCTGGCCGACGCGGTCCTCGACGCGATGAGTGCCGCCCTCACGGCGCGCAGGGCTGGGTCCGTGGCGGACTTGCTCGCGGCCTCGAGCACCGCGCCGCACGAGCGTGCCTCACTCATGGCGGCCCGTGCGGGCAGGGCCCTGGGCGCACGGGAGGCGGTGGACTCCGCGACGAGCCTGCTCGCCAACGGGGACGCGGCGAGTGCGCTCGAGGTGGCGTCGGCGACGGACTCGGAAGAGGACGCGGTGCTGCTTGTCACGGGTGCCGCCTTGTCCGCGCTCGAACGCCTCGATGAGGCCGAGGCGGTGCTTTCCCGCATGGGCCCACCCGCGAGTAGCGACGTGGCATTCGAACTGTGTCAGGAGTGGGGGCTGCTCTTGGCGGTGCGCAGGGGGGATTCCACCGGCGCCGTCGAGCGGGTGACCGCACTGAGCGAGGCCGTGACCGATCAGATGCAGCGCGCCGTGATCGACGGCGAGCTCGTGAAGTGGCGCCTCATGGCGGGCATGCCAGGCGCGGCCCCGCAGGACCTCACGCCCGAGGCGGGTGCGGACCTCCGGGTGGGCATGGCGCTGATACAGGCGATGGTCGCTTCCCTCGACGGCCCCCCTCACGCGGCGCTCGCGATCGTCGAAAACGGAAGGCAGGCGCTTGCCGCCTCCACGCGGCCGGCGCGCCATGCCGAAGAGCTGCTCGCACTGTCGGAGTTCCTCGCGATCGGCTTTGACGCGAGGCTCGACGAGGCGGAGGCGTCCGCGGCGGTGCGGCGGCGAGCGGCGCTCGCCTCGGGCGATAGCGCCTTGGGTCTGTGGGAGTTTGCGTCGGGGGAGCTTGCCCTTCACGCCGGTCGGTACGACGCCTCCGAGTCGTTTGCGAGGCGCGCTGTGGCGCACTTGGCGTGGCGGGACTTCACCGGCCTGCGCGCGCCCGCGGTGGCGCTCCACGCGGCCGTTGCCGCCAGATTGGGTCACCATCAGGCTTCGGCCGCCGCAATCTCGTCGCTGTCGCCGAAAGCGGGTGATGACGTCAAGGTGGCCGTGCACCTGGCCCGCGTGGCCGCCGAGCGTCGGCTGCAGTCCCGCGACCTGGTGGATGCCGCACGGCTCTTGCGCGAGGCCGGGGCGAGGGCCGTAGAGGAGTCGCATAGCCAGCTGGGGATTCTCGCGCTCGATGAGGCCTGGATGGTGTCGCCCACCGAACCGATCGCCGACGAGGTGTGCGAGCACAGGGAAGCGGGAGCGCTTGCCGCGTTGCTGTGTCGTCGCGTCGCGGCGGCTCGGGCGGAGGATGTCGATGCGCTCGTGGCCGCGTCAGATGAACTTGGTGCACTCGGATTCGTCGGCCGCTCGACGCATGGCCTTGGCCTCGCGGCGTCGCTTCTGGATCGCAGGGGTCTCCCTCACGACGCGCGCCGACTCATCGCGAAGGCGCGCGCCGTCGCATCGTTCAGGCAGGCGTCCGACTGGCCGTTCAGGAGCGACCTGGAGCCGCTCACGCCCAGGGAGCGCGAGATCGCCACCCTCGCTGCGGCGCGGGTGCGCAGTCGCGAGATCGCGGAGCAACTCGGGGTGTCCGCTCGCACCGTCGACAACCACTTGGGAAGCGTCTTCAGGAAGCTGGGCATTCAGGGGCGCGACGAGCTGGGCGCGGCGCTCGCGGCGGCTGACGCCTAAGCGCCGGCTTCGGTTCGCACGGGTGGGCGCCCCTTAATCGTGAGGCGACGGTTGCGGACCGCCTGGCCGATGGCGACAACGACCGGCAGAACCATGACGGTGTGCAGGGCGGGGCTGACAACGGCGTGCCGCCATTGGAGCATCGCCGTGAAGTCCAACGTCCGCATGAGCTCCACGGGGTTCTCGTACGTCACGATGCCCCACACGACCACCGCGAGCAGCACCGCGACAAACGCGGCTGCCTCCGCGTAGCCACCGCGGCCGCCGCGAAGCAGGCGCCAGACGATGTAGCAGGCGCTCAGGGCGCTGAGGACAGCGATCAGAGATGAGTACAGCACGGGAAACTGTGCGCCCACGATGTGGGGATCGTTGCGCCATCCGAGTTCCAGTCCGGCCTGCAGGAAGTCGGCCCTCATCGACAGGTAGCCGTTAGCGAGCGCGTAAGCCCCCGCGATGACGGCGGCAAGAATCACTCGTAAGGCAATGCGCATTGTTCCCCCTCGTGTAGGACGCCCAGGAGTGGGCGCCCCTTCCTGTGTACAAGGCATCGCGGCGAGGGGCAAACCCGCGGCCGGGGGAGCGCGTGCCCGGTCGAGCGTCGGCCGACCGTCGGCGCGACCGCCGCGGGTCTATGCTGAAAGCGTCTTTTCTATATACAGCAAGCGATTCCGATAAACAGAAAGGCGAGCGCATGCCTCTGCGTAGCGACGACTGGTACGAGGGCGAGACCCGCAACGCGTATATCCACCGCGGGTGGATGAGGCGCGGCGCTCCCGACAGCGCATTCGAAGGACGCCCGCAGATCGCGATCGCCAACACCGCCTCGGACCTCACCCCCTGCAACGTGCACCTGCACGAGGTCGCAAAGTCCGTCCGCGACGGCGTCTACGAGGCGGGCGGCATCCCGCTCGAGCTCCCCGTCGTCTCCCTGGGCGAGACGCAGGTGCGGCCCACCGCGATGCTGTGGCGCAATATGGCGGCGATGGCGACCGAGGAGATGCTCCGGGCCAACCCCATCGACGGTGTCGTGCTGCTGGGCGGCTGCGACAAAACCATTCCGTCCCTCCTGATGGCGGCCTGCTCCGTTGACCTCCCCGCCGTGGTGATTCCCGGAGGGCCGATGCTGACCGGAACCTTCCGCGGGCGCCCCATGGGCTGCGGCACCGAGGTGTGGCGCCTGTCCGAAGAGGTGCGTGCGGGCACCATCACCAACGAGGAGTTCACGGACAGCGAGAAGTCGACCGTCCGCTCCAAGGGCCACTGCAACACGATGGGCACCGCCTCGACGATGGGCCTGCTCGCGGAGGCGCTCGGGATGGTCCTGCCGGGGACGGCCGGCATTCCGGCGCCCGATTCTCGACTGCTGCAGCAGTCGCACGCCGCAGGGCGGCTTGCCGTGGAGATGGTGAAGGCGGACCGACGGCCCAGCCAGATCCTGACCCGCGCGGCCTTCCACAACGCGATCATCGCGCTCGCGGCCATCGGCGGTTCCACGAACGCGGTGGTCCACCTCCTGGCCATCGCGGGCCGGGTCGGGGTCGACCTGACGCTCGAAGACTTCGACCGGATCGGATCGCACGTGCCGCTGCTGGTGGACCTGCAGCCCGCCGGCCGGTTCCTCATGGATGACCTCTACCGCGCAGGCGGCCTCGCCGCAGTGCTGAACGAGGTGAAGGACCTGCTCGATCCCGCCGCGCTGACAGTCTCCGGCCGCCCCCTGGTCGAGCACCTGGACGGTGCCGAAATCTGGGACCGCGAGGTGATCCGCACGCGCGAGGAGCCCCTCATCGCCGAGGCCGGACTGGCGATCCTGAAGGGCAACCTCGCACCGGACGGCGCCGTGATCAAGCCCGCCGCCGCCTCCCCGCACTTGCTGCAGCACCGCGGCCGCGCCGTCGTGTTCGACAGCATCGAGGACTTTCACGCGCGTGTCGACGATCCGGACTTGGACGTCGACGCGGACTCGGTGATGGTGTTGCGCGGCTGCGGACCCAAGGGATATCCCGGCATGCCCGAGGTCTCCAACATGCCCATTCCCGCCAAACTGCTCGCCCAAGGCGTGCGTGACGTGGTGCGCGTGTGCGACGGCCGCATGAGCGGCACCGCCTACGGCACCGTGGTGCTCCATGTGGCCCCCGAGTCCGCTGCGGGCGGCCCCCTGTCTCTCGTGCAGAGCGGCGACTGGATCGAGTTGGATGTCGCCGGGCGTCGCCTCACGCTCGACGTGCCGGAGGACGTCCTCGCGGCGCGCACAGCGAGCGCGGCGACGACCGACGCGTACGCGGCACCCACGCGCGGATGGGAAAAGCTGTACGTCGACCATGTGATGCAGGCGGACACGGGCGCCGACCTCGACTTCCTCATTGGCGCCAGCGGCTCCCGTGTGACACGGGAATCGCACTAGGCGAGGAGCGACACGTGACGGCGGACGGGCTCGGCAGGATGGACGCGGACAGCACGCCGCGGCCCGTCTCCGACGTGGTGTGCGCGCTCGGCGAGGGCCCCACGTGGGACGCCGACGCTGGCGTGGTGCGCTGGGTCGACATCGATCGCGGCGTTCTCTACGAGGCGCCCGTTGGGGTCGGGGCCAGTGCAGGGGCCGACGGCGTGGGCCCCACCCGCATCGGCGTCACTCGTGCAGTGCTCACGGTCGACGGCACGCTCGGTGCCGCGGTGCACGCCGCGGGCGGCGGATTCCTCCTTGCCACGTCCAGGCACCTGGAGCATCGCGACGCGTCCGGCGCCACGGCGGCCAGGTGGGAACTCATCCCGGCAGGACAGCCGCGTCGGCTCAACGACGGGGCGTGCGACCCCGCTGGGAGGTACGTCGTCGGCAGCATCCTGCGGGGCGGCACCGCCGGAGACGAGCAGTTGTGGCGCCTCGAGCACGACGGCACCGTCACTGTCCTCGACGAAGGCATCTCCCTGTCGAACGGCATCGCGTGGAGCCCCGACGGGCGGGTGATGTACCACGTGGACACCAGGCGCCACCGCGTGTACGCCCGCTCCTACGACCCGCCGACCGGCGACATCGGCCGCGCCTCCGGGCTCATCGATACTGGCGATTCCTTGCCCGACGGACTCGCGGTCGACAGCGCTGGCGACCTGTGGATCGCCATGTGGGGCGAGGGTGAGATCCGCCGCTTCGCGCCCGACGGCACGCCACGCGCCGCGCTCCGCACTGGGGCTCCGCGCAACACCAGCTGCGCGTTTGTGGGCCCCAAACTCGACCTGCTGGTGGTCACCAGCGCGGGATCAGGCGCGGCGCCCGACGCCGTCGACGGACGGCTCCTGGCCGTCCCCACATCCGCCACCGGCCTACCCGCTCGAGCCTGGCGCCCCTGCGCCAACGGCGAACCACAGTGAAATCTCGCCAGGCGACGCCGGGCGACCCACTGGGCGACCTACAAATAGGAGGAATGATGGACAACAATCACGGCACGATGGCCCGCGCGGCGGCCCACCTTCGCTCCGCCATCGCGGACGGCGGAGCGTATGGCATCTGGATGTCCATCCCCGACCTGTCGGTGGCCGAACTCGTGGGGGGATTGCCGTACGACTACGCCATCGTTGACCTCCAGCATGGCGTCACCACGTTCACCGAGCTTCCCTCGCTTGCCCAGGCAATGCGAGCGGCAGGCAACGCCCCCTTGGTGCGAGTGCCCTGGAAGGACCCCGCCCAGATCATGCGTGCGATCGACTCCGGTGCCTACGGTGTCGTGGTGCCGATGGTCTCGTCCGCTGACGAGGCGAAGGCCGCCGTCAGCGCGTGCCGGTTCCCGCCCGTCGGCGTGCGCAGCTGGGGTCCGATGTGGGGCTACGTGCGCTCCGATGGCGCCTTGCCGCCCGCCGAGCAGGACGCGGGCGTGCTGTGCATCGTCATGATCGAGACCGCGGAGGCTATCGAGGAGATCGATGCGATCCTGTCCACTGAGGGCCTCGACGGCATCTACATCGGCCCCAATGACCTTGCCCTCGCGTGCGGTTTCGGCCGCGCCACGTACAGGGATGACCCCGACGTGGCGGCGCTGATCCAGAAGATCGTGGACGCATGCCGGGCGGCCGGAGTGCCCGTGGGACTGCACTGCTCGGATCCCGAAATGGGCCGCGACTGGATCGCGCGCGGCGTCTCGATGGTCACGATTGCGCAGGACACCGGACTGCTCGCCGACGGTGCGCTCGAGGCGCTGCGCCAGGCGCGCGAAGGTGGCGGGGCGCCGGCGTCAGGGTCCGTCAGGCCGTACTGATCCGGAGGGGCGGCGACGCTCGCGGAGTTAGCGGCGCGGGTCGATGTGGAACTTGGGGCCTGGGCCTGCACCGGCGGGGCGTTCGCCAGCGAGAATCGCGGCGGTTGCGTCGAGGCCTACAGTGGCGGCCACGAGCGGTCGCGGGTTCACAGCGCCGGTGGCGTACAGGGCCACGGTCTCCTCGAACCCGCCCGACCCCGACAACACGCCCACGACCGTCACGTCGGCGAGCACCAGGTCCCGCGTGTCGATGAGGCTGGGCTCGACGGCGATCCCCACGAGCACCACGCGACCACCGGGTTCCACGATGTCCACGGCGGCCGCGGGGGAGCCCTTGCTATTGGACGCATCGATGACGGCGCGGAAGGCGTGCGTGCGGTCGAGGCCTTCCAGGGTGGTGGTGTGCGTGAAGCCGAGGCTGCGCGCGAAGTCCAAGGAACGCTCGGAGCGGCCGACGAGATGCACGTTGGCGCCTTGGGCCTGGGCGATCTGAGCGACGAGCAGTCCGATCGTGCCTGCCCCGATGACGAGCACGGATTCTCCGGGGACAAGATTCGCGCCGCGCACCGAACGCAAGGCGTTGCCGCCGGGTTCCACGAGCGCGCCGAGAACGGGGTCCATGTCTTCCGGCAGTGCGACGAGCGAGGAGGCGGGCACTTTGAGGCGTTCGGCGAGGGCCCCAGGCCACCCGTGGCGGATGCCGATCTCGTAGCGCTCCTCGCACAGGTGTTGGCGCCCGCTCAGGCATCGGGAGCAGTGGCGGCAACCGAGCATCGTGTCGCCAGTGACGCGACGGCCCAGCCAAGCCGCGTCGCTGTCGTCTCCCACTGCGACCACTCGGCCGCACCATTCGTGGCCGATGCGCATGGGGAAGGTGGCGTCGCCGGAGAGCAGGTACGCCATGTCTCCCTTGTAGAACTCCATGTCGGTGCCGCAGACGCCGACGCGGTCAACCTCGACGATCACCTGGCCCGGCTCGGCAATGGGTTCGGGGACATCGGCGACGGCGCCGGCTCCCGGGCCGGTAATGACGAAGGCGCGCATGAGGGTCCTTCCAATCGAGCCGAGGGTCACGGCACAAGCCTAATCACTTTCTGATTAGACGAAGTCAATTCTAATAGACGGAACGGACTGGTACGGTGGGGTCCATGGTGAGCTCTGAAGACACTGCGGGCGCGGACGACGGTCGACTCGTCGGCTCCGACCGCGTCCTGGCGCTGCTTATCGAGTTGGCGCGACGCCCGGAGGGTGCGAGCCTCGACGACCTTGCGGTCGCCGTCGACAGCGCCAAGTCGACCGTTCACCGTGCCCTCGGATCGCTCACCAGGTCCGGTCTCGCCACCCGCGAGTCGCTCGGGAGGTACGCGGTGGGCGACGAGTTTCTGAGACTCGCTTTCGCGTATCAGGAGGCGCGGCCGGAGGCGGCGCGCGTGATGCCCGCCTTGCGTCAACTCGCGGAACGCTTTGGGGAGATCGCGCACTACGCGGTGCTCGAGGGCGGCGACGTGGTGTACCGCGCCAAGGTCGACCCGGCGGCGGGCTCCATCCGGCTGACGTCGTACATCGGCGGACGCAATCCCGCGCGGGCAACGGCGATGGGCAAGGTGATCCTCGCGCAGCGCCTGCCGACGGCGGCCGAGGCCCTCCAGTGGGCTGCCGACCATCCCGTAGAGCAGCGCACGCCCCACACGCTGACCTCCGATGCCGAATGGGCCGAGGACATTGCCCGCGTGCGTGAGCAGGGCTTTGCGGTGGACGACCAGGAGAACGAGCCGGGAATCAACTGCATCGCGGTGCGCGTTATGACCCCGAGCGGCGAAGGGGCGCTGAGCGTCTCCGCGCTCGCGTACCGCACCCCGCTGTCCACGCTGATCGACCACGTGGACGAGCTCCGCGCGGTCGCCGCGTCGATCATCTGAGCCGCACCACCCGAAAAGCGCCGCACCACCCGAAAAGCGCCGCACCACCCGAAAAGCGCAGCACCACCCGAAAACCATGGAGAACTAGTGCCCGAGCTTGACCTGACCGGAATCACCATCGATACCACGCGCCCCGCGCTCGTCACGGGCGCCACGGGCTACGTCGCCGGGTGGATCGTCAAGGGCCTGCTCGATGCGGGCGTCACCGTGCATGCGGCGGTGCGACGCCCCGAGGACGCCGCAAGCGTCGGCCACCTTGTCGCGATGGCCGAAGCCTCGCCTGGAACGCTCACGCTGTTCCGCGGGGACCTGCTCGAGCCCGGCTCATATGCCGAGGCGATGGCGGGTTGCGGCGTGGTCTTCCACACCGCCTCGCCGTTTGTGAGGGGAGTGGCCGATGCCCAACGCGACCTCGTCGACCCCGCAGTCAAGGGCACACGAGACGTCCTCGAGACCGCCACAGCTACGGCATCGGTCACCCGCGTCGTCGTGACGAGCTCGTGCGCCTCGATGTACACCGACGCGATCGAATGTGAGTCGCTCCCGGGAGGCGCCATCACCGAGGACACGTGGAACACCACCGCCTCGCTCGACTACGAGCCCTACAGCTTCTCCAAGGTCGAGGCGGAGAAGGAGGCGTGGCGCCTCGCCGACGCCCAAGACCGCTGGCGCCTCGTGGTCATCAACCCGTCGCTCGTGATCGGGCCCTCGCTCCAGACCCGGACCACCTCAGAGAGCTTCGCGATCATCAAGCAGCTGGGCGGGGGGCAGATGCGCGTTGGCGCGCCCAGGCTTGGGCTCGGCGTGGTCGACGTGCGCGACCTCGCTCGCGCACACCTTGCAGCCGGATACCTTCCCGATGCGTCCGGCCGCCACATCGTCTCTGGCCACAACACGAACACGCTCGAGATGGGCATGGCGCTCTTGCCGCGCTACGGGAAGGAACTGCCGTTGCCCCGCAGGGCCCTGCCCAAGTGGCTCGTGGTGCTGATCGCGCCCGCAATCGGGGCGTCGCGGAGGTACCTGAAGAACAACGTGGGCCACGTCTTCAGGGCCGATGCGTCCAAGAGCGTGCGCGAGCTGGGGGCGCGCTACCGGCCGCTCGCCGAGACGCTTGAGGACATGGTCGCCCAGCTGATCGAGCGGGGCGAGCTAGGGCGCAAGCGCTAGCAGTACCCCGCTGGCCAAGGCGTTGCGCACATTGCGTGACTCAGGGCCCGGGTCAGACGTCCCGGGCATGGAACAATCGCCCCGTGACGACAACGGCGCCAGTCCCCGCATCCATCACCTCCGACGTGACTGCAGCGCTCCGCGCCGCCGTCAGGGGAGAGGTCGACGCCGCGCCTAGGCGGCTCGCCGAGTACAGCTCCGACGCGTCGAACTACCGCGTTGTGCCCCAGGTCGTGGTCTTCCCTCTCGATGCCGACGACGTGATCGCGGCGCATCGCGTGGCCTTCGAGTCGGGCACGGCGATCACGATGCGCGGCGGCGGCACCTCGGTGGCAGGCAACGCGATTGGGCCAGGCATCGTGCTCGACACGAGCCGCCACATGAACAAGATCCTCGAGATCGACCTCGAGGCGAAGACCGCTCGCGTCCAGCCGGGCGTGGTGCTCTCTGTGCTTCAGGACGAGCTCGCTCCCCATGGGCTGCGCTTTGGCCCCGACCCCTCGACCTCAACCCGCGCGACCTTTGGCGGCATGATCGGCAACAACGCGTGCGGACCGCATGCCGTCGCCTTCGGCAAGACGAGCGACAACGTCATCTCCCTTGAGGTGATTGACGGCGTCGGCCGACGCTTCACGGCGGGTGCCGACTCGCTCGCGGCTGTTCCAGGGCTGGCCGAGCTCGTCAAGGACAACATGGCGCTCATGCGCACCGAGTTTGGCCGCTTCGGCCGCCAGGTGTCTGGCTACAGCATGGAGCACCTGCTCCCAGAGAACGGCTCCCAGCTCGCGCGCTTCCTGGTCGGATCCGAGGGCACTCTCGCGACGGTGCTCGAGGCGACAGTGCGGCTGGTCGACGTCCCTCCGCATAAGCTCACGGCCGTCTTCGCCTACGACGACATGCCCGCAGCGGCCGACGCCGTGGTCCCGATGCTCGCGCACAGCCCGCAGGCGGTCGAGGGCCTCGACGCGCGCCTCGTGGCGAGGGTGCGCGACGCTAAGGGCGCCGACGCGGTTCCCAAGCTCCCCAAGGGCGCGGGGTGGCTGTTCGTCGAGGTGGGAGGCGCGACCAAGGCCGAGGCGAAGGCCACGATGGCCGCTCTTGCCGCTGACTCGGGCACCACGGTGTTCAGGGTGGTGAGCGATGCCAAGGAGGCCGCCGCGCTGTGGGCCATCCGTGCCGACGGCGCCGGGATCGCGGGACGCAGCGAAGACAACAAGGAGTGCTGGCCCGGCTGGGAGGACGCCGCGGTGCCGCCCGTGAACCTGGGCGCCTACCTGCGCGACTTCGACACACTTATGGCCGCGCACGGCGTCACTGGCCAGCCCTTCGGCCACTTTGGCGACGGCTGCATCCACGTGCGGCTCGACATTCCTCTTCAGGTGGACGGCGCGCCGTTGCGCGCGTTCATCGAGGATGCCGCGGCCCTCGTGGCCAAGCACGGCGGCTCGCTCAGCGGCGAACACGGCGACGGCCGCGCGCGGTCCGAGTTGTTGCCCCTTATGTACTCGGCCGAGGCGATCAGGGCCTTCCGCGACGTCAAGGCTCTGTTCGACCCGAACGGCGCGCTCAACCCCGGGGTGCTCGTCGACCCTGCGCCGCTCGACCGCGACCTCCGCAGGCCGGCCGCTAAGGTCACGCCCAGCGTCGGCCATGCCTTCGAGCACGACCACGGCGACCTGAGCGAGGCGCTGCACCGCTGCACCGGCGTGGGCAAGTGCCGCGCGGACTCGATCGGCACGGGCACAGGCTTCATGTGCCCCAGCTATCAGGCGACCGGCGACGAGAAGGACGTGACACGTGGGCGCGCTCGCGTGCTGCAGGACGCGATCAACGGCACGCTCATCGGCGGGCTCACGGCGCCCGAGGTGCGCGAGAGCCTCGACCTGTGCCTCAGCTGCAAGGCGTGCAGCATCGACTGTCCGTCGGGCGTCGACATGGCGGCGTACAAGTCCGAGGTGCTGCACCAGACGTTCAAGGGCAAGTTCCGTCCCATGTCGCACTACTCGATCGGGTGGCTGCCGCTGTGGATGAAGTTCATCGGCTGGGTGCCGTGGCTTGTCAACGGGGTGATGGGGCTCGGCGTGGTGCGCAAGATCATCTTGCCGATCGCCGGGCTCGACCCCAAGCGCGGACTGCCCAAGTTCGCGCCCAAGCCGTTCCACCGGAGCGCTTTTGCCAAGGAGCGGTCTGTCACGGCGGCCGATACCGGGCCGACGGGCGCCTCGAACGACATCCGGGGCAACACCGTGGTGCTGTGGGCCGACTCCTTCACGGACGGCCTGAGCCCGCAAATCCCCGAGGCGATCGTGCGAGTCCTGGAGGACGCGGGGCTGCGCGTCCTGGTGACGGCTGGCGACGCGTGCTGCGGAATCACCTGGATCTCGACCGGCCAACTCGACGGCGCCAAGAAACACCTCAATCACCTGCTCGAGGTGCTGGGCCCGTTCGCGGTGAACGGCATCCCGATCATCGGCGTCGAGCCCTCGTGCACCGCGGTGCTGCGTGGAGACTTGCTCGAGCTGCTTCCCAAGGACCCGCGTGCTCACGCGGTCGCCGCCAATACGTTCACGCTCGCCGAGGTGCTCACGGGCCGCGCGCCCGTCAAGCCTCGCGAGGGCTGGCAGGTGCCGCGCCTGGACGACATCACTGCGGTGGTCCAGCCCCACTGCCACCAGTACTCGGTCACGGGCTTCACGGCCGACCGCGACCTGCTCGCCCGCGCGGGCGCCACGGTCACCGAGGCGGCGGGCTGCTGCGGGGTCGCAGGCAACTGGGGCTACGAGAACGGCCACTTCGACGTCTCGGCCAAGGTCGCGGAGAATTCGCTGCTGCCCGCGCTGCGCGATGCAGGCTTGGTGGGGGGAGAGGTGCCCGAGGGCGTCGTCTATCTCGCCGATGGCGTGAGCTGCAGGACGCAGGCCGATGACCTGGTGGGCGTGCAGGGCTTGCATCTGGCCGAGTTGTTGGCCAAGCGCCTCGGTGGCTCGACGGCCAGTAAGGGGGCGTGAGTCAATTACCATGGGCGCATGGCGGAACCACAGCGGCGGCACGCCGCCACGTTGAGTCGATTTAGTCGATCCACCAAGGTTCTGACGGCAATCGCCACGGCCTTCGCCGTGCTCGTGATGAGTATCGGCGCCGCGGCGCTCATGGTCCGCTACCAGATCAACTCGAACATCAACCATATTGATGTGGCTTTCCCCGTGTTGACCGTCGTGCCGACTCCCCACCAGGGCGATGACCCGATCGACTTTTTGGTGATGGGCTCCGATTCCCGCATCAGCGACGGCGATCCTTCGGACTGGGTCGAAGGGGCCCAGAACTCGGACGCCATGATGCTGATTCAGATCTCGGGCGACCGCCAATCCGTGAGTGTCATGTCGATCCCGCGCGATTCGTGGGTGCCGATCGAGGGCCACGGTGAAGGCAAGATCACGTGGGCCTATAGCTTTGGCGGCGCCGAACTCGCCATCTCCACGGTCCAGGACCTCACGGGCGTCACCATCGAGCACTTCGCTGTTGTCGACTTCACTAGCTTCAAGGAGCTGACCAACGCCTTGGGCGGAGTGACCGTCAGCACTTCCACGGGTGACAAGCGCATGGACGGCGAAGCGGCATTCGACTTTGTGCATGATCGCTTCACCGTGACGGAGGGCGACCTGGATCGCGTGCGCCGCCAGCAGGCGTGGATCAAGGGCATCTTGTCCGAGGTGTTCGAAAAGGACGTTCTCAAGTCGCCCACCAAGGTGGCCTCGCTCATCACGATCGTGCTCGACTATTCGGCCGTGGACCAAGGCATCGACTTCGACTATTTGGCCGGACTTGCGGTCGAGGTCAAGGATCTGAGGCCAGGGTCGGTTAACTTTATGACAGCGCCCTATGGTGACCGCGGAGTAATCATTCCAGGGAGCAAGCAGTGGATCCTGCGCCTCGACTACGACAAGTTGGATCCCTTCATGGAGGCATGGCGCGATGACAAGGTGGCGGAGTACCTCAGTGCCCACCCTGGCGAGATCCCAGCGCTCGGGGACCGGGCCGTCGAATAGGCGGGAGCTGGTATGCCCATAGCGATGGATTTGCTAGGGTCGTGAGGTTAGCGGCAGGACCGCTATTTGTCGGCGGGGCTCGGTTCCCTCTGACGGAGGTTCAGACGGCTCGATGTCTCGGGGCTGAGAGGAACATTACCCGGAGGGGCGGTTGTAGTGGCTGAGCAGGCTAGTGCGGAACGCAGTCCTCTCACAATGGGCGGATCGCACGGCTGGGCTGCCTGGCTTCGCATCGCACTCGGCCTCTCCGACGCGGTAGTAATCGCCGCAGCAGTTGCGATTGCACATCAGGTGCGATTTGGTTTCGACTCCAAGACCGCCGTCACCGGGCCCTGGGCCCCGTCATACGTAGCGACGAGCCTCGTCATCGGCCTCGCCTGGTGGCTGGCGCTGGCGTGGGCTGGTTCGCGACAGGCCGGGGTCTTGGGCCACGGCCCCCAAGAGCTCCAGAGGATCATGACTGCCTCGTGGCGCACCTTCTCGGTAGTTGCGGTGGTCGGATTTCTGACCCAGTTGCAGATCTCCCGTGGATACCTGCTCATCGCCCTACCGCTAGGCCTTGTCGCGCTTCTCTTCAGCCGCGCCTTGTGGCGGCTATGGATTCACCGTCGCAGGGACCAGGGCGAACTTCAGTCCAACGTACTCATCGTGGGGGCCTTCGAAAGCGTGAGAGAACTCACTGTCAGGTTTAAGGGCGGACGTCGTGCGGGGTTCCGTGTGGTGGGCGTCGCCTCGGTGCCCGGCCATGACGAAGACTGGGCAGACCTCGATCCACGGATTGAACGCTTGGGTGCATTGACAGACGCGGTGGTGCAGGCCCGTGCGGTGGGCGCCGAATATGTGGTCGTGGCGGGCACGGAGGCGATGTCGTTTGAGGAAAGCCGTCAACTGGGCTGGGCGCTCGAGGGCACCAACATCGGTCTATTGATCGCCCCGTCGCTTGCCGATGTGGCGGGCCCCAGAGTGAAGATCTCGCCAGTGGCGGGGCTCCCGCTTCTCCTGGTGAGTTCTCCGGTGTTCACGGGTGGACGCTATGTGATGAAGGCTCTGCTAGACCGGATTGGCGCATTGATTCTGCTGACGATCGCGGGCCTCCCGATGGTCGTTGTTGCCCTTGTGGTGCGGGGGACCTCTCCAGGACCGGCCATCTTCAAACAGGAGCGCGTGGGGCTGGGTATGAAGCCCTTCCGCATGCTGAAGTTCCGCACGATGGTCGCGGATGCCGAAGACCAACTCAACGGACTGCTGGACCAAGATGAGGGCGCGGGGGTGTTGTTCAAGATGAAGGCAGACCCACGCATTACTCCGGTAGGCAGTGTCCTGCGCCGTTTCTCGATCGACGAACTCCCGCAGCTACTGAACGTCTTGATGGGGCATATGTCCATCGTGGGTCCCCGCCCGCCTCTCGCACGTGAGGTCGCCACGTGGGAGGCCAACGTAGAACGCCGGCAACTCGTCAAGCCCGGACTCACAGGACTGTGGCAGGTGTCAGGGCGATCCGACTTGAGCTGGGAGGAGTCGGTGCGGCTTGACTTGTACTACGCGGAGAACTGGTCGCTCGCTGGCGATTTAGTGATCATTATGAGGACGATCTACACGGTCCTTCGACCAAGCGGTGCGTACTGACGTGGGTCCTGCTCGACAGGTCCGCGTTCGCTCTTCGGTTGAACGTTGCCGAACTCCACAACTGGGACGGCGTCTTTGAGTCATATTCGATACCGGGAATTCGCCCATATTGATGCGATACGAGCATTCGCGGTAATGCTCGTTGTTTTAAGTCACGCAGGTTTAACAATTCTTCCCGGAGGGGCCGGCGTAACTTTCTTCTTCGTGGTTTCTGGGTTCATCATCACTCACCTGATGTTGAGAGAGCATGAACGGACCAATGGATTTCGAATTGGGAAGTTCTACCGACGACGGGCACTAAAACTCTTTCCACCGCTCGTTCTTATCGTCATCGTGCCGACGTTGATTTACGGAATTCGTACCGTTCTGGACCGGGGCGCTGTGGTGAGTCAAATCTTCTTTGGCTACAACTGGGTCTCGATAGTCGATCCGACTGTCAACGATCGGGTCCTCCCCGGCTCAGGCGTCACGTGGAGCCTTGCGATCGAAGAGCAGTTCTATATTGGCTTTGCACTTCTTTGGCTGGTGCTCGTCGCGATCAAATTCTCCTCGAGGCTCGTGTTGTGGACTGCTATCACAGCGGTAGTGCTCGCGAACGGCTGGAGGTTGCTTCTCGCTCTTGATGGGGCCTCCGAACTCAGAATTGAGCGCGGGACTGACACGCGAGTTGACGCTCTTGCAACCGGTATCATCATTGCGATCGCCTTTGCCAAGTGGCGAACAGACCCAAGAGTCAAGTCACGAGCGGTCCTGGTCTCCGGTCCGTGGGTCCTAGTAGCCGGGATGGCACTCTTCCTAGTCTCGGTCGCAGTGCGCAACGACATATTTCAATTGACTTTCAAATACACTCTGCAGCAAATGGCGATAGCGCTCATCATTATGTACGGCCTTATCCCACAATCGGGCGCTATCTCGAGAGTATTCTTCAGAATTGTATCTCTCAAGGCGTTTCAGGTGGTCGGCCTCGCGAGCTATTCCATATATCTCGCCCATCTTCCGGTGATCTATCTGTGTCGCTGGATGTTCGCGGACCAAGGCGGTTTCTTCGACAGTTGGGTGGGATCCGCTACCCTTGCTGCGGTGGGAATTGTGGTCGGATTGCTAGTCTGGCGCATCGTGGAAGTACCGATCGAAGCGCTGAAACACCGAAGAGTTGAGCCGCGGTAAACTGTGGCATCGAGTGATAGGGGTGAACCGTGACAAGGCAAGGCGGTCAGAGGCAAGCCGTAATAGTAGCCGGAAAGCCTCATGCGTGCGTTGGTGCGGCAACCATATTCCTTGGCGACAGGGAGTCCCTCGTGGATTCGGTGGTCGGTCTCGCGAGTGATGGCCGTGCGCACTTGGTCATCACGCCGAACGTCGATCAGCTGCTCGATCTCGAGCTCGATGATGAGTGGCGCCGGGTGTTCGAGTCCGCGGCCCTACGAGTGGTCGATGGCACCCCACTTCTGTGGCTCTTTCGGCTCCTGGGCGCATCCTCAGTGAGTAAGCATTCTGGTGCAGACCTGCTCCCGTATTTCACCGCGTGTTCGGCTAAATCTGGTTACAAGATTGCGGTTACGGGTGGAGACGAAGCTGTGCTTCGAGAAGGAGTGCGCCGATTGAAGGATCGGTTCCCTGGGGCCAATATCTCGGCGGTTTCTTTTCCCATGATTTCGTCAATTGGTGATCCGGGATCCTTGCCCGTCATCAGTGCGCTCCGACAGTTAGCGCCGGATATCGTGTTCGTGTGCCTCGGCGCGCCAAAGCAAGAAAAGTGGGTCGACTATTGGCGTGCTGAGTTACCTCCCGCGGCATACATCGGTGCTGGGGCGGCTATCGACTTTGCGGCTGGCGCTCTTGTTCGGGCGCCGCGCGTCATGCAGATCATTGGATTGGAGTGGTTGTGGCGCGTCGGGCAGGAACCGCGACGGCTTGCGACCCGATATTTCGTGAAGGGACCGCGTTTTATATTGATTGTGGCACGTTCGCTTCGCGCTTCGCGCCGACTCTCTGCGCCCGAGTGAGTCGAAAATGATACCGCGGAATGCTTTGAGGTTCGTTGATCGGCTGCTGGCGCGGGCTCTTCCGATGTCATTTGTGGGATCGGCGGTGTTCGGAGTCGGTGCGGCTTTCGTGCTGTACGGCACTCTTGCTCTGGGCGGGGCAGGTGTTCTACGTGCACTGGGTGTTGGCATTTACCTCCTACTTCTAGTCGTTGTGTCTGTGCTGCTCGCAAGGCGAGATGCCCGCGCGTTTTTGGTCTTTTGGGTAACCACGGCGTTGACTCAGAACCTATTTGTGGGGATATGGCTTGCGAGCGGACAGCCGGGGGGACTGCTGTGGACAGAAGCGAAGTCGATATCTGCTGTTGCGGCAGCGGTGGCACTGAGTCCGCGTATTGGTAGCCTGCTTCGGCGTCAACCCACTGTGTTGTTTGCTTTCTGCGCTTACGGCTTGGCAGGGCTTGCCAGTGTTCGTTGGATCAGCCCAGGTGCTGTCGCGTATGGTCGGAACTTCGCTCTACCGCTTGTTCTAGCGCTCCTCGCGTATGCGCTGGTACAAGGCATCGATTTGCGGACTCGAGCACGGTGGGTGTACCAAATTAGCGCATTGGCCATTGCCTTCCTGGCGCTAGGCAACCTGCTCGAGATATTCGTTGGTACTTTGCGCTGGAGGAGCGTGTTGAACGCCGATTCTCTTGGCTCGGTGAGTGCGCTATCTACCGACACACCGGTCTTAGGAATGTCGGTCGGGCGGGCAGGGGGCTTCTTGCTCGAACCGGTGACGACAGGGTATGTCGCAACCGGTGCGGTGATTGCCTTGCTGGTGGCCGTGCAGGTCCGTTCAGAGTTATTTCCCAAGAAGCCCCGCTCGCCGTGGTCAGCGTGTCTCATGAAGTGGCAGACGTGGGCGATTTTGGGGGGGCTGGTAATAGCATCGAGCGGCACAAAGAGTTCAGGTCTCACTTTGATGGCGGCATTCATCATGTACGTGGCAGCGCGTAAACTGCGACCATCGAGAACCGGCTTTGCGGTAGTGGGAGTCTGGGCGATGTCAGTGCTGTCTGTGTTCCTCTATATGACCATAGCGAAGCCTTCCGTCCTGCGGTACGGCCTTAGCGATCCCCTGCAGATCATTGGTGGAGACAGCACGACATACCACTGGGCGGGACTCGTCCTTGGTCTTCGTGGATCATGGTCTCCGCCTTGGGGAGCCGGATTGGGCGACGGCGGGAACTTCTACTACAACTTCCATCCGGACGCTCCCAAGTTGCCCGCAGAGTGGCTTGGTAGCGGGTCCGAAAGTGGGATAGGCGTTCTGGCGCACCAACTTGGCCTAATCGGCTTGGTCGCGTTCGCGGTGCTCATCGTGGCGCTGGCGTCCCGCTGGGGCGCTGCGTCCGCAGTGATGTTGGTAGCTTGGAGTGCGGGAGCTCTTTTCGGAGAATCGTATTTCGGGCCGCTTGTGGCCTGGGCCTTTGTCGTTCCGGCAGGGTTGCTTGCTCTGCAAGAAGGTGAAGAGATGGCGGCGCTTCCTCAAGCCGCAGTGTTGGCCTACATACGCGGTGGGTGGCTGCGAATGCGCAAGAGTCTCGCGGCTCGATGAAGATGCGTAGGTTCTGGACGCAACATCGGGAGGACGGGAGGACTGCTGCGGCCTCGGTTTTCGGTCTGGCGCCGGGACTATTGCTTCCTTTCGCCGCCGCTTTGAGGCTCGGGTCGGCCGACGCAGATGGATTGCTCTTTGCTCTCTCACTCTCTACCGTAGCGGTAAATGTGGTGGCCGTTTCCGTTGAAGCGAATAGTGTTGCCGCTTTTGGAAGAGTGAGCGGTCGTATTCCTCTAAGCTCTCTGTGGAAATTCGCCAAGAGAGATCTATTGCTTGCGTCGACTGCGGTGCTGCTCTTCTTGCCGGTTCTCTACCTCTTCTTTCAGGCCCGTGATGATCGTTGGTCCGCCTATCTGCCGGCCGTGATTGCATTTGGTGCCACTCCCATTATCGCGTCGGTGGCATCAGTCTTTTCTGGTGCACTCATTCGGCACAGACATTCGGCAATCGCAATCATGTCACAGGGAGGTCGGAGTCTTTCTGCGCTGTTGGTCATCGCATTCTGGCCAGAAGCGTCTCCATTGGCTATGGGCGTGGGGTATTCCATTGGAGAGCTCCTTAGGCTGGGCCTACTTGCAGGCAAGTGGCGTTCCGTAAACGCAAGACTAGACAGTATGGCTACTAGCAACTTGATCGCGGGCGGACGCGGCCTCACCGCACAATTTGGAGCGGCCGGGGTAGCGCAAGGAAATGCGCTTGTCAATCGATTCATTTTGTCTGCGGGACCGGTGGGAAGTATCACGGCATACGAGCTTGCTGAAAAAGCGACGTTCGCTCTATATCAGCTGGTATATAGCGGTTTGGTGGTGCGCCGATTTGGAATATGGTCTGGGATACGTGGTAACGCGACTCGGCAGTCCCGTTACCGACGGGACGTGAGGAATCTCACGGCGCTTACGTTGGTGCTCTCGGCCGTTGCGGCAGGTGGCCTTTATGCGGTTCTCGCTTTTGGGGTCGTCCCTGAAGAATGGCGACTGGGCGTCACGTGGGCGATTGTCCTGGTTCCCTCCTCTGCAGCTTCGATCGCCATGGCCAGCGCCATTCGGATGCTTGTTGTGGTCAACCGTCAGGGCCGATTGCTTTATGTGAGTACGCTAAGCCTGTTGGCAAACGGGGTTCTCGCTACCCTATTCTTTGCTTGGTTTGGTGCTGTAGGTATACCGGTGGCGTTGCTCGCGGTCCGTGGCGGAACCGCGATTGCCTATTACTTGCTCACCCGTAACGCGACGTTGGTTGGAAGAGCTGCGCATGAACAAGAGACAAATGACGAGATTTCTCAGTACGTTGGATTGTAGGAGGGATAAATTATGATCAGACGAGTCGCGAAGCGCGTTTTGTCTACTAAGGTCTATGCTCACATTCTCTGGCGCTACCATCGATTCCTGGACCGGGTCGAAGCGGTTCGCGGACAAGACACCGGAAGCCGAGATGTCTTGGTGTTGCTCGCGGCCAATGGCGGTGGCAATATTGGCGACCAAGCGTTGCTCGAGGCTGCTCTTCAATCTTCGCAAGGCTCTGTAGTGGTGTTAGCCAAGTCGGTTTCGCATGTCGAGATTCCGAGCGAGTTCTCAGAGCGAGTGACGGTGACGTCAGTTCCGCACCTTTTAGACCCGCTCCTCGTCTCCAGTTTGCGCGATCACCGGCAGGTGCGGCGGCTTCTGCGGAACGCGCATGCGTTCTGGGTAGTCGGTGCTGACCTCATGGATGGGCTCTACAACCCGTCTGCATCACTCAGCCGCGCCTCGCTTCTTGTTTCGGCCCACGCGTTCGGGTGTGAATCCCGTGCTCTTGGCTTCAGTTGGCCGGATCGGCCCATGGCTACGGTCTCGAGAAGGCTGCGAGAAGCTGACCGTGTGGCGGCTCTGTTCGCGCGCGATCCAGTGTCACATTCCCGAATGATTGAACAAGGCTTCGTTAACGTGGAATTGTCCTCCGATATCGTCTTTAGCGACTCGCGGGTGGCGCCTGTTCCGGAGCTGGTAGAGATTGTTTCTGACTGGCATTCGGCCGGTCGAATGATCGCAGTGGTGAATGCGAGTGCGCTCATCGGTTCTCGGCGCTCACAAGCGGGTGACTACAAGACGATCTTTGAGGCACTTGCTCAACGGGGTTATGCAGTCGTTGCGCTTCCCCACGTGATCAGGGAGTCTGGGAACGATCTCTTGGAGCTCAGGTCGATTCTCGAGACCTGCGGTATGGATTCCGTTGATCTCCTCGTCGGGAGACTGCTCACTCCTGCTGAAAGCCGTTGGCTGGCGGGGCAGGCTGATCTGGTCATCACGGGTCGCATGCACTTGGCAGTGCTCGCCCTTAGCTCGGGTGTCCCAACTATCACTCTGGGAACCCAGGGCAAGGTAGAGGGGCTCTACGCCTTCTTCGGGATACCGGAGCTGGCTATCGAGCCAGTGGGCGATTTTGGTGTGGCTGTTGCGGCGGCGGTCGGAGACATCGTCGGTCACCAGGCGGTATTTGTTGAGGCGATCCAGGCTGCGCTACCGCGTGTGGTAAGCCTGGGTAGTCGGAGCTTCGAGGGATTGGCTTGGCGAGCGCCGGGCGCTGAAGGTAGTGTCGGCGGAAACGAGGAGTTGTGATGAGCGGCTTTGCGAAGTCCGTGTATAGAAGCAGTGTGGTGCGGGTGATGCCTTTGCCGCTTCGCAATTTTGCGGCCATGGTTTACGACCGTAGCCATCTGTTCATCGATACGTGGATTGATGCTCGACGGTACGCCAGGTTCGCGACTCGCCCGGACTCGGCTTTTAGTCCTCGTATGACGGGCGGAAACCTCGAAGCGCAACTGGTGAAGGACTATCACCGAATCGAGAAGGGTCTTGCGCTGGCTCATCCTCGCCAGCCGTTCGGGCTTGAGGTCCGCAAGCGCTTAGTCTCGTTGGTGCCCACAGCATCGGCGAGTGACGACCCCGGGGTCCAGACCGCGGCGGGGTTTGCCAACTCCGCAGTGGCGGCTCTAGACGAGTGGAATTCGCACGGCCATGTCGACGAGGACATAGCGCCGAGCGCCCCCGACGCGGGGAGCTTTGAGTTCGATTTGATGGATCGCTTCTTTGAGTCGCGGCACAGTCTCCGGAATTTTGATCGTGAACGGCCAGTGACCGAGGAGACGCTGTCTGCGGCTGCCCGTTGGGCTTCGCGCACGCCCTCGGTGTGCAACCGTCAGGCCGGCCGGGTGCATGTCTACCAGGACCGAGAAACGATTGATCGGCTCCTGCGGCTCCAGGCAGGGAACGCGGGGTTCGGTGAGACGGTTCCGACTTTGATTGCCTTCACCGTCGAGTCCAAACTTTTCGCCGGGGCTAACGAGCGGAACCAACGCTGGATAGACGGCGCACTGTACGCGATGACGTTCAATTGGGCTTTGCATGCAGTGGGGGTCGAGGGGTGCATGTTGAACTGGTCCAAGCCGAACGGTGCATCTGTATCTGCTCGCAAGATCGGGGGAATTCCTGACAGCGAGGACATCATTTGTCTGATGGCCGTCGGCTACCCCGCGACCGGCAAGGTCCGTGTGGCGAGGTCTCCCCGGAACTCGGTGAGTCGGTATATGACAATCCACAATTAGAATCGCGCGCGGGAGCACTGGAAGGAAAATGCGATTGCGTTGCAAAGTGGTCTCTAGTGAATCAACGGTTCACGGCGCGGCTCTCATAATCTGATGCCCGAATCGCGGCCCGGCGGAAGCGATTGGGTCGTGAGTCGCGGTTGAGACACTGGGTTGCACATGTTGCCTGAGCTTGCGAAGGGTAAGCCAGAAGCTTCAATGTCGTTTGCCCCCGCCGACCTCAGCCACTGAGACTGCGTGGATCGGTTTGCCGGATCTTTGAGTTCACGGCGGCGCAGCCGTCGTGCCGCCTGTTTCGAGCGAATCGCGCCCCGTGGTCGAACGACACTTCAACGTGAGTACGGCGTGGGCGCCGTAGGTGTCATCGGAGTCACCATGGACCGAGCAGATCACGTGCGTCGACACCACGTCGGCGAGTGCACGGGCCAAAGGTCCGCTTGAGGATCTCGACTTCCTTCTTGAGTACCCGGTTGCGGCGCCTCATAGGAACCAGTTCCCGATGCCCGTCAGTCGTGAGCCCCGCACGTCGGCCATTATGGGCTCTTCGCAGATGAGGCTGTAGGTCGGTAGTTCGAGTGGGTGGTTGGGGGCAGGGGTCGAGGTCCCCCAGGATTCTACCGACGATGGGCGGCTCGCCTCGTGCGCTCTAATCGTGACAGTTTGCGGACCCGCGCCAAGGCCTCCATCAGGGTGCTCACGTCGCGCGAACAGACTCCCCGCAGATCCGCGCCTGCACGTCCGCGATCGCGATCGCGATCGCGCAAGAATTGTGCGCGGAAAGAGGAATGTGGATCACCGCAAAAGGCCTCCATCGTCAGCAGTTTTGGGGACACGTCGTCCCTTGTCTGCCCGCTCAATCGAGTGCTACTATGCCAAAGAACCTCGCCTCGTGGTGTGAATTACGCGAGTCGCGTTTTGTCACGTGCCCGCTTCGGTGAGCACTGGTCGGAGGGGGCGCCGTCACAAATCCGTGACGAAAGTGGATCCACAGCGTCGTTGCCCGAGGGCCTCTGCCCAGCGACCGGAGTCAGCCCGCCGCGCCCGCCATATCGATCCACAGACGAGGTTAACCGTGTCTCTCCCTGCAAACACCCGCACCATCACCTCCAACAGGTCCCGGCGGGCTCTCGTGGCGGCCATGGCATTGGTGGCCACGGCATTCATGATGGTCGCGACGCCCGTCACCGCTCAAGCGGTGACCTGGTACACCAAGTCGTGCGTCGGGTTCGCTGCATGCGACGCCGTCGGCAAGGGAAATGCCGGCTACTCGAGTGTCTACTTGCAGTCCTACTGGAACATGGCTGCCGGTCATAACTGCACGAACTACGTCGCTTACCGCCTCAAGTCGAACGGCGTATCCCAGTTTACAATTCCGGGTCAAGGCAATGCGTTCGAGTGGGGGCAGGCCGCGCGCAATGCGGGGATTGCGGTGGACAAGTCGAATCCTCAAGCGGGTGATGTCGCATGGTTCGATGCCGCCTCCGCAGTCAACCCCAGCGGGACGGGTCACGTCGCGTACGTGGAGTCGGTGAACGCCGGCGCCGGGACCATCCTGGTGTCGGAGGACAACTGGGGCGGAGACTTTGACTGGCGCACCTACAACATCAGCGATGTGTCCGGATTCATCCACGTTGCCAAAGGATCGACGCCCCCTCCGCCCGCAGGCACGGCGACAGGCACTGTCATGGTGACCACGCAACGCATGTCAGACGCGACCTTGCTCTCCACGCAAAACGGCTGGTATACGTCCGGATCGGTCTTGACGTTGACGTGCTATCGCAGGGGACAGTCCGTCTCGGGCTACTACGGAGGCCCCAGCGACCTCTGGTACAAGGTGTCGGATAACTATTTCGTCGCCGATATCGACATTAATACCGGGTCAAACAGCGCGTTAACGGCCGAGTGTGCAGCGAATCCGGCGCCCACTCCTCCAAGTCCGTCCGCGTTTACCTCTACGCCCACCCCCACTATCAGCGGCGCTAGTTCGTCAGGCTCAACGCTGACTGCAAACGCGGGCACCTGGTCGCCCGCGGCGACACTGGCCTTCCAATGGTATCGCTCAGGCACGATGATCGCTGGGGCCACGCAGTCCACCTACCGGCTTACGACCGCTGACCGTGGCAACGCCTTGAGCGTACAGGTCACCGGAACTAAGACTGGATATACCACTGCCACCACGAAGTCCGCGGCCACGGCAATCCCCTACGTCTTCACGACGACGCCTGCGCCGTCGATTGGTGGGACTCTGAAGGCTGGGTCGTATGCCACGGCGAATGTGGGTTCTTGGTCTCCTCGGCCTGATGCGTTTGTGTATCAGTGGTATCGCGATGGGGTGAAGATTTCGGGTGCGGTGTATTACCGGTACATGTTGACGTCTGCGGATGCGGGCCATCAGGTCAGTGTGGTTGCTACCGCGAAGAAGACTGGCTATGCGCCGGTGGCTAAGGCTTCTTCGAGGGCGAGTGTCGCGTGGTCGAAGTTCACGACGACGCCTGCGCCGTCGATTGGTGGGACTCTGAAGGCTGGGTCGTATGCCACGGCGAATGTGGGTTCTTGGTCTCCTCGGCCTGATGCGTTTGTGTATCAGTGGTATCGCGATGGGGTGAAGATTTCGGGTGCGGTGTATTACCGGTACATGTTGACGTCTGCGGATGCGGGCCATCAGGTCAGTGTGGTTGCTACCGCGAAGAAGACTGGCTATGCGTCGGTGGCTAAGGCATCTCCACGAGTGAACGCGATTCCCTGACCTTGGAGTCTGGCCCAGCGCGTGATGCGGCTCGTCGATGAGGTGTGCAAGGGCACACGCGTCAGCGAGTACCAGGCGACCGCTGCTGTGTCGGCGAGGCCGGGGTCAGTACGCGGGCGCTGACGGGGTGGTGGCATCGGGCCCGTGTCGATGCGGGTCTGTCGCCGTGCGCAACGAGCGAAGAGTCGGCAGAGCTAAAGCGGTTGCATCGTGAGAATATTGAGCTGAAGCGGGCTCATGAGATTGTGAGAACGGCGTCAGTGTTGTTCGCCGCGGAACTTGACTGTCCCACGACGAGATGAACCGATATGGCGATGCGTATCGGATTCAGTTCGGGTTCGAGGCCATCTGCCGCGCAGTTGGTGTGCCAGAGTGCGGGTCCATCACCGCGCTCGGGCTTCGTGCCGCGAAGCCTCGGCCACGTCCTGGCCGGGCACTGCGTGACGAGACGCCCGTGTGTGAGGTCGCAAGGCTCGATGGCGCAAACTTCTCCGGCGATGGGGTCCGCAAAATGCTTGTCGCATTTAGGTGCGACGGCTGGGAAGTTCGCCGAGACCAGGTTGCTCGCCTGATGAAGGTTGCGGGTGCCCAGGGCGCACGGCGAGGCCGGGAGGTCTTCACGACACGCTCTGACACTCGAGGAACGTTTCCTGTTGACCTCGTGGAGCGTCGTTCTACAGCGGACAGCTCTGGCAGGTCGTGGGTCGCAGCCAATACCTATTTCGCGACGTGGTTCGGATTCGCCTACACAGCGTTCGGCGCGCATGTGTCGGGCGCCAGGTGAGGCTGTCACCAGGCACACAGTGCCGCGTTGGGCTTCCCAACGCAACCTGCCAGCGATGTGCCTGGGTGTGCTCGATTGGCCCAAAGCAGCCGCAATCCGAACTGCGAGGCGTGATCAAATGCGGCCTTTCCGACCTGTGGGCGCCGGCGCCGCGCGATCAATACAGGAAGCTATCGCTCTGATCGTCGAACCTGACGCCAATCCTTGCGCGATCTCCACTCGATCCGCGCCCGGCAACATTCTGCGCACTCGCAACCTCCGCCATCTCGGGCACCGGGGCTACGACGCTATTACGCCCCCATCCGCGTTGCGACGCGAAAGGCCCGGTTTCAGAAGTGGTATTCCTATTCGTCGGCACGCTGGATGCCGAATCAGGCGCTGCGCGTGTGCCTTGAAGCCCGTTGGGTCAACTTCCACACCCGCGAAACCACAAGTAGCCCACACCCCAAACACGCCCCCAGCGCTGCTCCTGAGCTATTCAGGATCACGTCGTTAATGTCGACAGTGCGATCGAGCGTCGATTGCGTCAACTCGATGGACGCCGACAACGTCGCCCCCAAGATCCAGGCGATCATCACCCGGCCAATAAGCCAGCCGTAGAGCAACCAGGCCAGTAGCATCCCCAGCGGGATGAACAGTGCGATGTTTCCGTAGAAGTTGGCCCGTTCGAATCCCTCGGCATTGGGGCCGGCAGCATGCTTCATGCCCTCGAAGGCATCAAGCTGCACCTCGCTGCCCGATCCTGCGGGTGCGAGGTCGCCTAGGCGGAACGCCAAGGTTGCGATGAGGGTGCCGCCCACGGTGAACGCTAGGCCAGCCCACAACCAGCCGCGTAGACCCTTGAGCCATCCGCGCCACATTGCGATAATTCCCAGCGTCAGGATGACTACGAGGATTCTCAGGATCGTGATCTGAGCACCCGGCATGGGGGTGATGAGGTCGCGAAGAAACTGCTCTATCCCTTGCCACGTCACGATGTGACTCCCCTCAGTTGTCTAGGCTCCTGGGTCACAGGTTAGTCAACGTTTGGCTAGGCACACGCGCACCACAGGTCCTGCCCAGTCAGGCCAGCGTTACCGTCACCTGGTGTGCTCCCACGGTGGTGGCGTCGATGGTTCCGCTGAGATCGCCCGCGGTGACCTGGTAGGTCCCTGCGATCCCGTCGATGACTACGCGACCTGCGTCGTCCGTCATGGCGGTGGTGGGGGACATCCACCACTCGCCCTTGATCAGGTCCATGAGCGCAAAGTAGGCGGGCTTGGGGGTGCCGTCGAGGCGCAGCAGCCCGGACGGTGCACCCAGCCATGCCCCCTCGTCGGCGAGGCCCCAGTAGGTGAGTGACTCGGTCGCTGGGTGAGAGAACACGTTGCGGTAGCGGCTCACCATCCGCTCGGCCTCGCGCTCCTCGCCCCCGGGCGTCGAGGGCCAAGAGTCCACCTGGTAGTCGTTGAGATCGACGATGTCCGCGGGCATGATCTCACCAGAAAGCAGGGTGGCCTCGGTCATCTGGACGGGCAGCCCGAAGCGGCCAAGGCGGTCCAAGATGGAAGTGATGGCCTCCTCGCCGCGATAACCCTGGTACATGTGGGTCTGGACCCCGATCGCGTCGATCCGGATTCCGGCTTCGAGGCAACGCTCGATCAAGTCCTCGTAGTAGACACTCAGGTCAAAGTCGTTGAGCACGGATAGTGGCCTCGACCTCAACCTCAACCTCAACCTCGGCGTCTGACTTGTCCATGAGCCACTGCGGTGCGAGAGTGTGCCACACGAGCGGGTGGCCCTTGATGGTGGCGCCGCGCTCCGCGAACCACAAGGGCTCGAGGGTCTCTGCCGTCGAGGGCTTGGCACCGCCAAAGATGATTGCTGGGGAGTCGTCCGTCTCGCCGTTCGCGTGCCCGACAAATTCGAAGCCGATGTTGCCAAAGTCGAACGCGTGTCCCACTTGCTCGATCGTGACCTCGCGGCCAGCGAGGGGGATTCCCTGTGGGTCGAGCAGCGTGACCGCCGTCGCGGCGGCGCGGTGTCCGGCCGCGAGTTGCACCGCACGCGGCGTCAGGAACTCCCGGTACGCAGCCTGCTGATGAAACTCAGAATCTGCTCCTGGAGGGCGGGAAAGGCCTGGTCGAGCGGAGCCTCGTCCATGACCACGCCCTTGAGTCGCTCGAGAGTCTCGCCCACGGTCGCAGCGGCTCGCTTGAGTCCCCACGAGGTGAACTCCTCGAGGAGGTCGTCTGCCGTGACATCCAGGAGTCGATACTTGCGATTGACTGCCAAGGCGAGGCGGCCGTCGTTGGAGAGATGGGCCTGGGGCACCACGTCATAGGCGGGCGTCAGGCGAACGGAGCCATCGGCAGGATGAAGCAGGCCGATGTTCTTGGTATGCATGTCGAGATTGCCGATGGCTACGGCCATGATGACCATCTGGGCGAAGCGCACGAGGTCTTCCTGGGGGCAGTGCCGCGTCAGTGTGTCGGCAACTCGCTGCAGACTCACGACGCCCCGGGGCTCCTGGTATTTCTCGTTCCCACTTGCCCCCAGCGCCTGGTTGAAGTCCTCCTGGTGCACGCGTTGCTCGCCCACGCGGTCGTAGCGCTCGATGACCAGCGCCGCCAGCCCGTCGAAATCCTCAACGTGTGTCGCAAAATCGGCAAGGCCCAGTGTGTGCGCGATGCGAGATCCGTACTCCTCGTCGAAAATCATGCTGGCGTTGTTGCCCGCGAGCTGTGGCTTGAGGATGTGAGTGCTTGGATAGCCGCCGAGCGCCTGGGCCCAGCCCTCTCGGGTTCGTGTGAGGACAACCTTGGGTTGAACGCCTCCCAGGGATGACTTACCGGATCCGGGAGCATTGGCGAGCGGTGATCCGATCGGGTCTTCGAGCAGGCCGCGAACCTCCGCTCGGGTTACTGGCCTGATCGTTGGCGCCCGCGGCTCTGTCGGATCGTCGGGGTCCCACACCTGCACGGCGCCGGCAACGTCACGCCCATAGCGAGCCAGGAAGCCCAGCGTGTCGCCTGGTCGAAGGCCTCCCTGCTGCAGCATGTAGTCGTACTGGATGCCCTCGGGGAGTAGCTCGCCAAACCAGTTCCGGCGCCGTCCAGCGTGATCGCGACGCGTCAGTGGAAGCAGCGGGATGGCGACCGACAGCACAGAACTGTTGGCGCCAAACCGCTCGATGCCCTCGGCGCTTGGGACAAAGTCAAAACTCCGCGCATCGCCTTCAAGGGTGCCGACGATCGTGCCGTGCAGTTCAACCGCGAGCGTCATCGTCGTCTCCCCACGTCGCCGTGAACTCGATTCCGGTGGCGCGTGCCAGGCTCAAGAGGCGTCGCAGATAGATAGTGGACTTGCCGCCCTCGATTTCGCTGATGGTGCTCTGGGGGACGGCGAGTTGTTCAGCTAGCTGCTCTTGCGACAATCCGCGGGCGGTCCGGGCCTGCTGGATGGCCAGCCCAAAGTCCGCGGGGGCGTGAAGCCGTGCGGTGTGGCGCGCCATGGCGACCTCCTTGGTATCGGAATATCACGATACCGCAGTTCTATCGCAATTTCACGATACTGGGTGTCTATCGCGTTTTCCCGATATCGCTCCGGATGGCCGCGAGTGCCGCCCCTCGCCGCTACGCCGCCGCGTCCACGCGCTTGAGCAGCCCCTCGACCAGCGCGTTCAAAGCGACCGATTCCACCAGGAACCCGTCGTGGCCCACATTCGAATGCAGCAGATCCAGGCCGGGGCAGCCCGACAGGGCGTCGGCCAGCTGCTGGGAATGCGACCGGGTGTAGAGCCGGTCGCTGTCGACCGCGGCTACCAGGGCCGGTGCGGTGAAGCCGGCGAGCGCCGCCTCGATCCCGTCGCGCCCGCGGCCCACGTCGTGCGTATTGATCGCGTGGACGATGCGCAGATAGGTGTTGGCATCGAACCTGCGCGCGAGCTTGTCCGCGTGATGCGACAGGTATGACTCGACCGCATAGGAGCCCGCGCCCTCAACCCCCGGGCCAAGAAGCACATTGGGAAGTGCGCCGTCGCCGGCATCGGCCTGCCGGTCTTCCTGAAAGGGGTCCTCCTGAGCGGCGCGCCCAAACCGCTCCTGCAGCTCCGGCTCGCTCCGGTACGTCGTGTGCGCGATCATGCGCGCGATGCCAAGGCCCACGTGCGGCCCCTCGCCGTCCGCGGCGTCGTAATAGTCGCCACCGGCAAAGCGGGCGTCGGCGCGAATGGCGGCGGTTTGGGTCGCACCCCACGCTATCTGCTCCGCAGTGGTGGCCGCGGTGGTGCCTACGGCCGCGATCGACCGCACGCGCGTCGGGTAGGCCGCCGCCCACTCAAGCGCGCGCATCCCGCCCATCGATGGCCCCAGCATGAGCCTCCACGCTCCGATGCCGAGTGCGTCGGTGAGCCGCACCTCTGCCTCGACCATGTCCCGCAGCGTGAGCCATGGGAAGCGTGACCCCCACGGCATGCCATCCGCGGGGTGCGGATGTGCGGGGCCCGTCGAGCCCTGACACCCGCCCACGATGTTGGCGCACACGATGAAGTGACGCGTGGGGTCGAGCGGTCGCCCCGGCCCGATGAGCGAATTCCACCAGCCACCCGTGAGGTGGCCTGGCCCCGCATGCCCGTAGGCATGGGAGTCCCCTGAGAGGGCGTGCGCCACGTAGATCGCGTTGTCGCGCGCCTCGTTGAGAGTTCCCCACGTCTCGTACGCGAGGGTCACTCCAGGCAGCACCCCGAGCGGGTCTGCTTCAAGCGGCAGGTCGCCGATGTTCAGAAACTGCCGCTCGCCAGGGTGGTCGCCAGGGCGCCACGCCCCCGACGCCGGTACAGGCGTCGGGGGAGCGTCAACCCATTCGGACGCGTCGTCGTCCATGGTGTGTGCAGGCCTCGCTTACGCCGCGGTCACGACGCTGGGTCGCACCGCGGCGGCTGCGGCAAAGCCCGTCGCGAGGTCGGCAAGGATGTCGTCGATGTGCTCGATGCCCACCGAGAGTCGCACCAGTCCAGGCGTCACGCCGGCGGTCAGCTGCTCCTCTGCGGTGAGCTGTGAGTGCGTCGTGGTCGCTGGGTGGATCACGAGCGAGCGCACATCGCCGATGTTGGCGACGAGCGAGTGCAGTTCCAAGGCGTCGACGAACGCGCGGCCGGCCTCGACCCCGCCCTCGATCTCGAAGGCGAGCACCGAGCCCGCGCCGCGCGGAGCGTACTTGAGCTGGAGTGCGTGCCACGGTGAGGACTCGAGGCCCGCGTAGCTCACGCTTTCGACGTCGTCGTGGGCCTCAAGGTAGCGCGCTACCTTAATGGCGTTCTCGACGTGCCGCTCGATGCGCAGCGACAGCGTCTCGATGCCCTGTGCGATCAGGAATGCGTTGAACGGCGAGACCGCGGGCCCGAGGTCGCGCAACAGCTGGACGCGCGCCTTGAGGATGAACGCGAGGTTGGCGCCCAGCGCCGAGCCGACGCCCAGGTCGCGCGCATAGACGATGCCGTTGTAGCTGGGGTCGGGGGTGTTGTACTGCGGGAAGCGCTCGGGGTCCTGAGCGAAGTCGAACGTGCCGCCGTCGACAATCACGCCGCCGATGGCGGTGCCGTGACCGCCTAGGTACTTGGTGGCGGAGTGCGTCACGATGTCCGCGCCCCACTGGAACGGCTGGATCAGGTACGGGCTCGCAACCGTGTTGTCGACGATGAGCGGCACGCCGATCTCGTGAGCGACGGCCGCGACCGCCTCGATGTCGAGAAGGTCCTGCTTGGGGTTGGAGATCGCCTCGCCAAAGAACGCCTTGGTGTTGGGGCGAACGGCCGCGCGCCACGATTCGGGGTCATCGGGGTTCTCCACAAAGCTGACCTCGATGCCGTACTTGGGGAGCGTGTAGTGGAACAGGTTGTAGGTGCCGCCGTACAGCGAGGGCGAGGAGACGATGTGGTCGCCGGCCTCCGCGAGGTTCTGGATCGCGAGCACGTTTGCGGCGGATCCCGAGGCCACGAGCAGCGCGGCCACGCCGCCCTCGAGCGCGGCAACCCGCTGCTCGACCGCATCCTGCGTCGGGTTGCCGATGCGCGTGTAAATGGGGCCCAGGTCGGACAGCGCGAAGCGGGCGGCCGCCTCGTTCGTGTCCTTGAACACGTACGCCGTGGTCTGGTAGATGGGAAGCGCGCGCGAGCCGGTAGCGGCATCGGGCGTCTGTCCCGCGTGAATCTGTGTGGTTTCGAAGGCCCAGTTGGCCATGGTGTGCTCCTGATGAGGTGGGGGTGGGGATCTGTGAAGTGGTCCGTGCGTGGATCTATGAGGGGGGATGTTCCCAGACCGTTCACCATCGGGAGCTGTTCGGGGGATGCCGCCAGTCCCGCGACCGTGACAGGCCTGCGGATTGCGACACGTGCGGAGTGGCCCGCGGAGGTTCTTGGCTCGCGACTCAATGGTGCGAGCGGGACGCCCTGTGCGGGCGCACGCCAAACGTGCGCTTGACTAGCGACACATTCGGCGGAACATGGCTCGTACTCTAGGGTCGCCTGGCCCGCGTTGGCAAATACCACCGCGATATTGCCGTTTTATCAGGCACGACTCTGAACTCGTGCGGGCGCGCCACTAGTGGGACGACGCGCCCTCGTGCTCCGGATGTGTCCGCACGTACCACGCCTCGAGCGCATAAATCACTACGACGGCGGCGACGGAGCCCACGATCACCCACGGCGCGTCCTGCCCCCGCACCACGGCGAAGGTGGTGAGCACCACCGCATCGGCAATGAGCGCGCAGATCAGGATCCATGCTCGTGCACCGACGTCGTGGCGCAGGCGCCGCAACACACCCCAGTGGATCACCATGTCCATGACGAGGTAGAACACGATGCCTAAGGTGGCAATCTGCCCCATGTCGAGTGTCACCGCGAGCACGGCCGCCACCACGCCCAGGTAGACCAGCATGTGGTGGTGCACGTCGCCGGGCATCCCGAAGTGGCGATGTGGGATCATCCGCATGTCGGTGACCATGGTCAGCATGCGAGACACGGCGAACATCGACGAGATCAGGCCGGTGACGCACGCTACGACGGCGACCACCACGGTGGCGCCCACTCCCCACGCCCCCAACGCGGGCCGCGCGGCCTCGGCGAGTGAGTGGTCCCTCGCCGCCACAATCTCGTCCACGCTCAGCGAAGAGCCTGCTCCGATGGCCACGATCACGTAAACCACGGCGCATAAGACGAGCGAGATGACGATCGCGCGACCGACATTGCGGGAAGGATCCTTGAGCTCACCTCCGGAGTTGGTGATGGTCGTGAAGCCTTTATAGGCGAGCACTCCGAGGCCGGTCGCCGCGATGAATCCCGCGAGTGTGGTGCCGGTTGCGAGCCCTTCCGAGCCGGCCTCGTAGGACCAACCAGATGCCGCGACGGCCGCGATCGCGAGGAAGCCGATGCCAGCGATCTTCGCGACCGCCCCGAAGGTCTGCACCCAACTGATGGCCTCGTTGCGGGCCAGATTGACGGCTACTGCGCCTGCGATCACCGTCACTGCCAGCAGGGGTATGAGCCAGCCGGGGCGACCGTCGCCGAGCGGCAGTGCCAGGTAGGTGCCGAACGTGCGCGCGACCAGCGCCTCATTCAGCACCATCGAAAGGGCCATCAGCATCGCTGACCCCGCAGCGACGGCGGACCGGCCGTAAGCCTGGGTGAGGATCATCGCCACGCCGCCGGCGGACGGATTCGCGCGCGTCATCTTGACGTAGGTGTATGCCCCCAATCCCGCGACGCCTGCTGCGGTGAGGAATGCGAGCGGGAACAGTGGTCCTGCGAGTTCTGCGACTTGACCGGTGAGCGCAAAGATGCCCGCGCCAACCATGACGCCGGTGCCCATCGCCACCGCGCCGCGCAGGGAGAGTGATCCCTCTCGATAGTTTTCTGCCATATGCCAGGTTCGACGTGCGTCGTCCGCAGGAGATTCCCGCGCGCGCCGCCGCCGTCACCGCCATCGTATCGTCGGCCACGGCGCCAAGCGAGCGAAGAGTCCGAGGGCAAGGCAGAACCAGGTGGGCAGACTGCACTGGTGACAGCTTTGGTTACAGCCCTGCCTCAAACTCCGCGATGAACGCATTGAGCTGACCGGACTCGACCAGGAACCCGTCGTGGCCCACGGGGGAGTGCACCACCTTGACGCCGTTCGACCCGGACAAACTCGAGTCCAAGAGCTGCGAGTTCTTGAGCGGATACAGGCGATCCGAGTCCACCGCGATCACCAAGGCCGGCCCCGTGTACCGTGCCAGCGCCGTCTCCACGCCGCCACGCCCGCGCCCCACGTCATGCGACTGGATCGCCTGCACCAACCTGATATACGAGTTCGCATCGAACCGCTTGGCCAGCTTGCGGCCGTGGTGCTGCAAATACGACTGGATCGCGAAGAGCCCGCCCTTGCCCAACGGGTCGCCGTCCCCTTGATACGAGCGACCAAAGCGCTCGGAGAGTTCGCCCTCGGACCTATACGTCGTATGCGCGATCATGCGCGCGATGCCAAGTCCCACGTGCGGCCCGTCGCCGTCGGGCGCGTCGTAATAATCGCCCCCGCGAAACTTCGGGTCGGCGAGCACCGCGGCGACTTGGGACGTCGACCACGCAATCTGATCCGCAGTGGTCGCTGCGGCCGAGCCGACGGGAGCGATGGCTCCCACTCGCTCCGGCACTGTGACCGCCCATTCGATCGCGCGCATGCCACCCATCGAGGGGCCCGTCATGAGGCGCCAGCGGTCAATCCCCAAGTGGCCCGCCAAGGCGATCTCGGCCGCCACCATGTCGCGCATCGTCACGTAGGGAAAGCGCGAGCCCCACGGCAGGCCGTCGGCGGGGTGCGGCGACGCAGGGCCGGTAGATCCCTGGCATCCGCCCAACACATTCGCCGAGACGACAAAGTGCCGCGCGGGGTCGATCGGTCGCCCCGCGCCAACCATCGCGTTCCACCAACCGCCGGTGTGGTGCCCAGGCTCGGCGGCTCCCCACACGTGGCTATCGCCCGTGAGGGCATGCGCAATGTAGACCGCGTTGTCGCGCGCGGCGTTGAGCTCACCCCAGGTCTCGTACGCCAGGGTCACCCCCGGCAGCAGTCCCAGGGGGTCGGCCTCAAGCGGCAGGTCGCCGAGTTCAAAGAAGAGCCGGTGGCCGGGATGGTCTCCTGGCTTCCATGCGGCCGACGCGGGGATGGGGGCATCGGCCGCAGCGCCTTCGTCTGCCGCCCACGCGTCTGTCTCGATGCCGTCGTCGTCCATACCAGCATCAACCCTAGAGCAGGCGGCTGTGCGGCGGTGCCGAGCCGACCGGATAGTCGCGCGAGCAGGCGGATGGCCCCTTGAGGGGAGGGCGCTTTGTGCCGATGGGTAAGAGGAGCCAGGTCCAAGTGGGACATATCACTCATACCTATCGGGGCCAGTGGCGCCGACTTATGATCGCAAGGTTGAGAAGGAGTGTCGAAAGTGGTGCAAGTGTTGCCGATTCGCGCAGTGCGCGGCATCGCTTTGGCGTGCCTCGCCGCGATCCTCGCCGCAATCGTCGTGACCTCCTCCCCGGGCGCCGCCGGTGCCGACACGTACCCCGGCCTTTCCGATATCGCCGCGGCCAAGGCCCAAGTTGCCAACGCCCAATCGGGCGTGGCGGAACTCGATGCGGCGATCGCCAACCTTGAGAGTGCCGCCAAGGCCGCCCAGACCGAGGCGCTCATCGCGGCGGACCGATATTTGGAGGCGCAAGACACCGCAGACCGCACGCAGCGCGAATCGGAGGCCGCGACGCAGAGCGCCGCCGATGCGGCCGCCCAGCTAGAGCAGGCGAACAACGACCTCGCGGGGGTGGCTCTTCAGATCTACCGCGACGGCGGCAAGATGACCTCGCTCGAGGCCATCATCGGCGCCAACGGCTTTGACGACGTGATTGCTCGCACCGAGGACAACGACCGCGCCGCGACGCAGATGGACGCGGTCACCCAGAAGGTCAAGGCTGCCGAACTGTATGCCTCGACCATGAGTGACTTTGCCAAGACGGCGGCCGAGGCTGCGGCCACGGCGGCCGACGACGCTGCCAAGGCGCTCGCGGCGGCGCAGGATTCCCAGCGAATTGCCGAGCAGGCAGTGGCCGATGCCGAGGCCACGCGCGGCGCGGCCATGGAGCGCCTCGCGTCACTGCAGAACACGACCCTCGCACTCGAGACCGAACGTCAGCAGGGACTCGCCAACGAGCGCGCCCAACGCGATCGCGCTGCATACAACGCGGCCGTTGCGGCGGCTCAGGCGCAGGCAGATGCGGCGGCGGCTGCGGCTGCTACCGCTCAGGCGAAGGCCGATGCTGCTGCGGCTGCTGCTACGACAGGCGGTACGACCGGCGGTACGACCGGCGGTACGACAGGCGGATCAACGACGGGTTCGACCCCAGTGCCCCCACCAGTCGTCACCCCACCAGTCGTCACCCCACCAGTCGTCACCCCACCAGTCGTGACCCCACCAGTCGTCACCGAACCGACAGCCTCGTGGTCGTCATCGGCCGATCAAGGTCAGCGCGCCGCGGCTTATGCACAGACGCTGCTCGGGTCTCCGTACGCAAGGGGTGGCAACGGTCCCGCATACGACTGCTCGGGACTCACGAAGGCGTCGTGGGGCACGGCGGGGCTGTCGCTTCCGCGCAGCTCCCGGTCTCAATATGCAGGCTTGGCGCACGTCCCGTTCTCGCAACTTCGCCAGGGCGATCTGATCTTCTGGGGCTCCAACCGCGACGCCACCCTGATCTACCACGTGGCGATCTACATCGGCAACGGCATGGTGGCGGAGGCAACTGTGCCGGGTTCCGTCGCGAAGACCAGGGACTTCGACGCGTCGTGGAACATCGGCGACATCATGCCGTTCGCGGGCCGCCCGTAACCGAGCGACCAAGGCACGACGCGAGCCTGGCTCGTTTCGCCAGCCCGGCGAGTGTCACCCCAGCCCGGCGAGTGTCGCCCCAGCCCGGCGAGTGTCGCCCCAGCCCGGCTTGTGTCACCCCAACGCGGCGTCGTCCTAGTGCTGCGTCGTCCTAATGCTGCGGGGGGAAGAGCGGGTTGAGGTGCTCGAACAGCGTGCCCTTGGCGCGAGCGAAGGCCCTCTCGATTTCGGCCTCTGCCTCTTCGCGGCCCACCCAGTGGGCGCCCTCGACGGACTTGCCTGGCTCGAGGTCCTTGTAGACCTCGAAGAAGTGCTGGACCTCAAGGCGGTGGAAGTCGGACACGTCCGAGAGTTCCTGGCGCCACGTCTGACGATGGTCTCCGACGGGAACGCATAGCACCTTGTCGTCGCCGCCAGCCTCGTCGCGCATGCGGAACATGCCGAGCGCGCGGCAACGGATCTGGCAACCGGGGAAGGTGGGCTCTTCGAGGAGCACGAGGGCATCCAAGGGGTCACCGTCTTCGCCGAGGGTGCCGTCGATGAATCCGTAGTCATCGGGGTAGCGAGTCGACGTGAAGAGCATGCGGTCAAGCACGATCCTGCCGGTGTGGTGGTCGACCTCGTACTTGTTGCGTGATCCCTTGGGGATCTCGACAGTGACGTTGAATTCCATGTGTACCTCGCGCCTGACGTGGGGTTGATGCCTATTAGTCTGGCGCATGAAGGGAGGTGGCGCGTGCGCGGAAGAGTGATTGTTGGCGTTTTGATGCCGATCGTGGTGCTCGTAGGCGCGGGCGGATATCTTGCCGCCGATGCCGCGGACCTGGTCCCGGGGTGGGTGACCCTCGCCGCCGAGCCCGTTCCACCCGCACCATTTATTTCTGCGGCGCCTGTCGAGCCAAGCGCGGCGCCGGGCACCCTCGTCGCGCCGCTCTTCGATCCAGACGCACCGCTTCCGGACGCCGCAAAGGTCCAGGCGCTCGCCCAGGCCCTGCGCGATGACCCGCGCACGGGGGCCTCGACCAACGTGTCCGTGATCGACCTCATCACGGGGGATACCCTCGCCGACCTCGGCGGCGCCGAGGGCCAGGTGCCAGCGTCGACCACCAAGCTTCTGACCGCAATCGCCGTGGTGACGGCGCTGGGGCCCGACCATCGGCTAGAGACCGTCGCGTTGTATGACGCGAAGAGGTCCGAGCTCGCGCTCGTCGCTGGGGGCGACATGCTGCTCGCTGCCGACGCGGGAAACGGCGCCGCTCAGGATGCGGCCGACGCGCCCACCCCCGCCGAGCGGTCCGTCGGATACGCGGGGCTCGGCGACCTCGCGGATCAGGTCGCGCAGGCGCTCACGGCGCGAGGCGTCACCTCGGTCACCGTCGTCGCGGACACTTCCCGTTTCCCAGGGCCCGCCTATCCGGTCGAGTGGCCGTCATACGCGCTGCAGCAGGGCTATGCCGCGCCCGTGACCGGTCTCGCCGTCAACGCCGGCAGGAAGACCGCCGAGGACTACGCGCAGCGCTGGCCCGATCCGGCGGCCAACGCGGCCGACGAGTTTGCGGCGCGGCTCTCCGAGCGCGGAATCGCCGCCACGAGGGGGAACGCGCGTGCGGGCGCCGCGGGAGACGAGGTGGGCCGCGTCGAATCCGCACCCCTCGCCGACGTGGTGGCGTACATGCTTCACGTGTCCGACAACACGATCGCCGAGGACCTCAGCAGGGTGGTCGCGATCGAGTCGGGTCGAGTCGCCACTCCCACGAACTCCATGGCCGCGGTCACTGAAGCCCTCGGCTCGCTCGGGGTCGACCTATCGGGACTCTCCCTGTACGACGGTGCGGGTTTCTCGACGCGAAATCGGATTCCTCCCAGCACGCTCACGCACGCCCTGCGCGCCGCAGCGCTCGCCGAACCTACGCACGAGGTCCTCGGATGGCTCGCCGTCGGCGGCCTCACCGGCACGCTCGACGATCGCTTCACGTCCTCGCCAGGCACGGGCGTCGTGCGCGCCAAGACGGGCTCTCTCACGGGGGTCACGGCGCTCGCGGGTGTGGTCCTCACCACAGACGGCAGGCCTCTCATCTTTGCCGCGCTGGCCGATGAGATGCCGTACGGTCAAGAGGGCCCGAGAACGGCGATCGATGAGTTCGCCGATGCTTTGGCACAATGTGGTTGTCAACCGTGAGGATGTACGGCCGTGGAGATATCCGCGGCACGGCGGCCATGCCGAGAGAAGGAGCATCGTGACGGGACCCCATCCTGCAGTCGCCGCGACGCGCAATGCGGTTCGCGAGGCGCTTGACGGAGTGGACATGGGCGCCCGCGTCTGGGTTGCCTGCTCGGGTGGACCCGATTCGCTTGCCCTTGCGGAGGCCACCGCGTTCGTGGGCCGCAAGGAAGGTTTCCTGGTGGGCGCGATCGTCGTCGATCACGGCCTGACATCCGGCTCGGCAGTAGTGGCAGAGAAGGCTGCAGCCGAGGCGCGCAAGGCCGGCATCCACACCGTCTTCGTCGAGAAGGTTCTTGTGGGTCGAGAGGGAGGCCTCGAGGCCGCCGCACGCAAGGCGCGCTATTCGGCTCTCGACGGACGAGCCGACGCCGAGGGTGGGCTTACACCCCACATCCTCTTGGGGCACACGATGGACGATCAGGCCGAGACCGTGCTGCTCGCCTTGGCGCGCGGCTCCGGTGCCCGCACCCTCGCCGGCATGCCCGTCAAGAGGGGCCGCTACGTGCGACCCTTCCTGTCGCTGCGTCGCAAGGACACTGTCACCGCGTGTGAGGCCCTCGAGCTCACGCCGTGGTTCGACCCCACGAATGAGCCAGACGGCGGCCCGCGTCGCTCGGCCCTGCGCGGCATCGTGATGCCGGCGCTCATCGAGGTGCTCGGCCAGGGCGTGATCTCGGGGCTCGCTCGGTCCGCGGCGATGCTGCAGGCCGATGCCGATGAGCTCGAACGCCAGGCGCGGTCGGCCATCAGCTCGTCGGAGTCTCAGGTGCGAGGCGAGGAGTGGCGTTGCGACATGCTCGCCGCTCTCCCCGATGCCATCCGCACGCGCATGCTCAAGATGATCGCCGAGAACAAGGGGACGGGGCCGCTCGCCGCCTCGCATGTGGCCGCCCTCGATCGCCTGATTATGACGTATTCGGGTCAGGGAGCCGTCTGGTTGCCCGGCGGGTACGAGGCCAGGCGCGAGTATGGCAGGCTGATCTTTACCCACCCTCTCGAGCGCTTCGAACACACCGACGAGAACGGAACCAGCGAGTGAGCCCCGACTTTTCAAACGCCGCATTCACGATCGATGACTTCACCCGCGTGGTGGTCACCGAGGAGCAGATCGCCGAGAAGCTCGACGAGATCGCGGTGCAAATCCGTGCGGACTACGCGGGCAAGGATCTCCTGCTCGTTGGAGTGCTCAAGGGCGCGGTCATGGTGATGGCCGACCTCTCCAGGCGTTTACCCCCGAACGTGCAAATGGACTGGATGGCGGTGTCCTCGTATGGCTCGGGCACGCGATCTTCGGGCGTGGTTCGCATCCTCAAGGACCTCGACGCAGACCTCACCGGTCGCCATGTGCTGATCGTCGAGGACATCATCGACACAGGGGTCACGCTTTCGTGGCTCCTGGGCAACCTGCGTTCGCGCGGCGCCGAGTCGATCGAAGTTGCCGCGCTTTTGCGAAAGCCAGACGCTATTCAGGTCGAGATCGACGTCAAGTACGTCGGCTTCGATATCCCCAATGAGTTCGTGGTCGGCTATGGCCTGGACTGGGCCGAGAAGTACCGCACGTTGCCGTTCGTGGCGATCCTCAAGCCCAGCGTTTATAGCGCCGGTTAGGCCGCTCGCTTCCGTTTTGTTGTCCACGTGGCGCCAGACGGGTGGCGTGCGTCCCGCTGAGCGCGAAACCAGGCTTTCGAGCGCGACGACTCGCGTAGAGTCGTGTGCACCATGAGAAGACTTCGCTGGCCCTACATCCTCCTTGGCGCGCTCGTTTTATCGCTCGTCATGTTCGTCTTTACGACGCTGAGGGAAACCCCCGTGACGCACATCACGACGTCGCAGGGCTTTGACGTGCTCGCGTCAAAGACCGTCGACCAGGTCAAGGTGACGGATGGTGATCAGAGTGTGCGCATCAAGCTCGGCACCACGGTTCCCGAGGTCCTCGCGGACTATGAGCTTGAGGCGGGCGCTCTCGTCGAGTTCTTCTACGTCGAGCCGCAGGGCCCCTCGGTAGTCGTCGCGGTCGCCGCGTCGGCCCCCACCGAGGGCTATGACTCCGCGGTGCCTCAAGGTTCCCTGTGGCAGTCGCTGCTGCTGAACATGCTTCCCCTCGTGCTTGTCCTCGGGCTCCTGTGGTTCCTCATGTCGAGCATGCAGGGCGGCGGCAACAAGATCATGCAGTTCGGCCGTTCGAAGGCTGCGCTCGCCGCGCCCGACACCCCCAAGGTCAAATTCGATGACGTCGCCGGATGTGACGAGGCGGTGGAGGAGCTCAAGGAGATCCAGGAGTTCCTCGAGAATCCCGATAAATTCCAGGCGGTGGGCGCCAAGATCCCCAAGGGCGTGCTGCTTTACGGCCCCCCAGGCACAGGTAAGACGCTGCTCGCTCGCGCCGTCGCAGGTGAGGCGGGCGTGCCGTTCTTCTCGATCTCGGGCTCCGACTTTGTCGAGATGTTCGTCGGCGTTGGCGCGAGCCGTGTGCGCGACCTCTTCGAGCAGGCCAAGAAGGCCAGCCCCGCGATTATCTTTGTCGACGAGATCGATGCCGTCGGTCGTCACCGTGGCGCAGGCATGGGCGGCGGTCACGACGAGCGCGAGCAGACCCTCAACCAGATGCTTGTCGAAATGGACGGCTTCGACGCCACCACCAACGTCATCATGATCGCGGCCACCAACCGCCCCGACATCCTTGACCCTGCGCTGCTTCGCCCTGGCCGCTTCGACCGCCAGATCGGCGTCGACGCCCCCGACTTCAAGGGCCGTCAAAAGGTGCTCGAGGTCCATGGCAAGGGCAAGCCCCTCGCGCCCGATGCGAACATGACCGCGATCGCCAAGCGCACCCCTGGCTTCACGGGTGCCGACCTCGCGAACGTCCTCAACGAGGCCGCGCTGCTCACGGCACGCAGGGGCCTCACGATGATCGGACCGCGCGAGCTCGACGAGGCGATTGACCGCGTCATTGCCGGTCCTCAGAAGCGCACTCGCGTGATGAATGACCACGACAAGGCGGTCACCGCGTACCACGAGGGCGGCCACGCCGTCGTGGCTGCGGCCATGAACCACACGGACCCCGTCACCAAGGTGACGATCCTTCCGCGCGGCAGGGCGCTCGGCTACACGATGGTGATGCCCACCGAGGATCGCTACTCGAAGACGCGCAATCAGCTGCTCGACAACCTCGCGTACGCGATGGGCGGTCGCGTGGCCGAGGAGGTCGTGTTCGGAGACCCGTCGACCGGCGCGAGCAACGACATTTCCCAGGCCACCGAGATTGCACGGCAGATGGTGACTGAATACGGCATGTCTCCCAAGGTGGGTTCCGTGCGTCTGGCGAACGAGTCGGGCGAGGTGTTCATGGGCCGCGACATGGGTCACGGACGCGCGTACTCCGAGGAACTTGCCGCGATTGTCGACGTCGAGGTGCGCACGCTCCTTGACAACGCGATGGCAGAGGCCACCGCGGCGCTCAACGCCAACCGCAAGGTTCTGGACTCGCTCGCCGAGCAGCTCCTCGAAAACGAGACGCTCAACGAGGCCGAACTCGCCGCCCTGTTCACCAAGATCAAGAAGGCGCCAGCCCGCAAGGGATGGGTGAGCGGCGACTGGGCCCCCAAGCCCTCGCGTCGTCGCCCTGTCAAGGCGCCGGTGCGTCGCAAGGTCGAACCCAAGGACGTTCTTCCCGCGGAGTCGTCTGACAGCACAGGGTCTTCTGAAGGCACCGCGTCTTCTGAAGGTACCGCGTAGCCGGACACCACGTGCGCGGCGCAGTTGCTCGCAATCAGCCGCCTGCAAAAAGTCGAATGCACTCGGTCGGGTGCAATCACCAGGAGGAAGAGATGACGGGACCTGTTGATGGCCCGCGTATCGAGGCGGCGGTGCGCGAGATTCTCGCGGCAATCGGCGACGACCCCGAACGTGACGGTCTGCGAGACACCCCCGCGCGCGTGGCGCGTGCCTACGAGGAGATGTTCGCAGGCCTGCGTCAGAGCCCAGGCGATGTCCTGAGCGCGGTCTTCGAGCTGGGGCACGAGGAGATGATCCTGGTCAAGGACATCGAGCTGTACTCGATGTGTGAACACCACCTGGTCCCTTTCCACGGCGTCGCCCACGTCGCCTACATCCCCGGCGTCGATGGGCGCATCACAGGCCTGTCCAAGATCGCACGCCTCGTAGACGTCTATGCCAAGCGCCCGCAGGTTCAGGAGCGGCTCACGACTCAAATCGCAGACGCTCTCGTCGAACACCTCGGCGCGCGCGGAGTCATCGTCGTTGTCGAGGCGGAGCACCTCTGCATGTCGATGCGCGGCGTCCGCAAGCCCGGTTCGCGCACCGTCACGAGCGCGGTGCGTGGGCTCATGCGCGATGCGGCCACGCGTTCCGAGGCCATGAGCCTCATCGTCGGGAAGTAGCAGATGCCGGCGCCGCTTGCCGGGCCGGCGTTGCCGGTGAAGCCCCGCACGCTCGTGATGGGCATCCTCAACGTGACGCCCGACAGTTTCAGCGACGGCGGTCTCTTTGAGAGCGCCGACGCGGCGATCGCGCACGGCCTCGCGCTCGCGGCCGATGGTGCGGACATCATCGACGTGGGCGGGGAATCAACGCGCCCGGGGGCGCTGCGCGTGGAACCCGCTGAGGAGCTCACTCGTGTGCTCCCCGTGATCGAGGCCCTCGCGGCGGCGGGCATCCCCGTGAGCATCGACACGATGCGGGCGGCCACGGCGAGCGCCGCGGTTGCCGCGGGCGCGTGCCTGGTCAACGATGTCTCGGGCGGGCTCGCGGATCCCGACATGGGCGCGACGGTGGCGGGGCTCGGCGTCGACTTTGTGGCAATGCACTGGCGCGCCCACTCCACGGATATGGACAGCCGCGACGCCTACGCGGACGTGGTGGTCGAGGTGAGGGACGAGCTCGCGGCACGCATCGCGGCCCTCGCGGAGGCGGGAGTCGACCCGCGCCGCATCGTCCTGGATCCGGGACTGGGCTTCTCCAAGGTCGGCGCAAGCAATTGGCCCCTCGTCGCGAATGTGGGCGCATGGAGCGGCGGCGCGCGGGTTCTCGTCGGGGCGTCTCGGAAGCGGTTCTTGGGAGCCGTCATCGGGGGAGCCGCAGGCGACCGAGCCTCCGACCCGGCCGCGCGCGAACACGCGACCACCGCGGTGACCACGTTGGCAGCCAACGCGGGCGTGTGGGCCGTGCGCGTGCATGACGCAAGGGCAGCGTGTGACGCAATCGCGGTCGTGTCCGCTTGGCAAGAAGCCACAAAGGCGACACGATGAACTCATGACATGGACGTCGACCCCCTATATGCGGGCAGGAATCGAGCTGGACCGGATTACCGTCGAAGGTATCCGCGTCAGCGGTCACCACGGCGTGTTCGAAAGCGAACGCGAGACAGGGCAACTCTTTCTCGCCGACGTGGTCGCGCACGTGTCGACGCAATCGGCTGCTGCCTCCGACGACCTGAGCAAGACGGTGAACTATTCGGACATGGCCGACAGGGTCGCTGCGGTCCTTGGTGGCGACCCCTCGAGCCTGATCGAGGCGGTGGCGGAGCGTGCGGCACACGCCGTGCTCGAGATGGACGGCGTGTATTGCGTCGACGTCCGCATTCACAAGCCGCAGGCGCCTCTCCACGTCGAGTTCAAGGACGTCACGGTGACCATCCGGCGCGATGTTCGTGCGGGCGGTCTGTGGGCGGACAAGAGGATCGGCTCGTCCGCGGGAATGTCGGATGATCCGCTCGACCTCGGTTCGTGGGCTCCTTCGCGCGATCAATTTGACACGCGTCCCACGAAGGCCGTTCCCGTGCTCGTCGCGCTCGGGGGAAACCTCGGGCCCGTGGAGCAAACGCTCCGCGATGCGCTCGACGCTCTCGTGAAGCTCGCGGGCGTCGAAGTGGTCAGCACATCGCCTCTCGTGAGCTCGAAGGCCGTCGGTGGGCCGCCTCAGCCCGACTTCCTCAACGCCGTCGTGCGCGTCCAGACCGTCTTGTCGCCGCGTGAATTCCTGGGCGCGTGCCAGGGCATCGAGATGGTGCACGGTCGCGAACGCCACGAACCCAATGGCCCGCGCACGCTCGACATCGACATCATCGACTTCGATGGCGCACAGGGCAGCGAAACCGACATCACCTTGCCGCACCCCCGCGCGCGGGAGAGGGGCTTTGTGCTCGTCCCCTGGGCCCACATGGAGCCACACGCGGTGCTTCCGGGCCTGGGGCCCATCGCCCCCGCGGCCGCGGCGCTGAGCGCATCGGTTGCCGTGGTGGCCAACCCGTGGCCCGCGCCAGTCGCGTCGTGAATACGGGCGCGCCGTGAGGCCGCTCAAGTGGCGGACCCTCGCAGGGGCCCTCCTGATCGCCACGGCCATCGGGGCCGTGGGCACGTTCTTTGCCTTGCGGGGTGGCGGCGCACCCATTCACCTGCCATGGACCACGCTGCTCGTGGGTATCAGCCTGGGTGCGGCCGCGCTGGGCATGGCCTGGCCTGTCCGCCAGGTGAAGCTTGGCAAGCGCAAATCCATCGATCCCGTCCGTGCGGTGAGGGCCGCGATGCTTGCCCAAGCGTCGGCGTATGCGGGGGCTCTCCTTGGCGGCATGTACGGAGGGTTTGCACTGATTCTGCTGCGCGATTGGTCGCATGAGCCACGCAGGGATGCCGCGATCGCGGCGGGGCTCGCGGCACTGGGAGGCCTCATCATGCTCACGGCCGGAGTGGTTGCGGAATGGTGGTGCCGCATTACGCCGAGCGATGATGACCCGAGTCCCCACGAATCGCGTGAGCCAGGGGTGGCACACTAGCCGTATGACCTGGTTTGCCCCCGACTCAGTGGCGTGGACCGCAGCGTCCCACCGCCTCATCCCCGCTCGCCTGATTTCGCTCGGCGTGTTTCTCGTTCCGCCGATGGTGGCTGCCGCGGTTTTCGCGGTGCTGTTTTCGCCAGCATGGTGGTGGGTGGTCCTGGGGTTTGCCTTGATTGCCGCATGGGCGGCGTGGATCACGGTGCGCGTTGTCCTCGCCCACGCCTGGGCCGAGCGTGACGACGACCTGCTGGTCAAGCGCGGCCGCCTATGGCGTTCGGTGACGGTCGTGCCGTACGGCCGCATGCAATACGTCGAGGTGACCGCGGGGCCGCTCGCGCGCGCATTCGGGATCGCCACGATTCAGCTGCACACCGCCTCGCCTGGAACCGACGCCTCTCTCTCCGGGGTTCCCGCCGACGACGCGGCACGGCTGCGTGACCGCCTGACCTCGCGCGGCGAGGCTCAGCTGGCAGGCCTATGAGCGCGGGCCCCGAGCGCATCTACTCGGCGCCGCGCGAGTGGGTGCACGTGCACTCGGTGTCTCCGCTTTTGGGTGGCTGGGCCGCCTTCGCAGCCGTCGTGGGCCTGTGGTTCTACAACGGGCCGGGCAACTCCACCCCAGGGGAGCCTCGGCAATGGCATATTTCGCTCATGTGGTTCGCGATTGGCGGCGTGGTAGCGGCGGCCCTCGCGATCGGTCTGGGCTACCTCTCGTGGTGGTTCCACACGTACCGCATCACGGACCAGGCGGTAGAGCAACGCAAGGGCATGCTGCTGCGTCAACAGCGACAGGCCAGGCTCGACCGCCTGCAGGCCGTCGACGTGGTGCAGCCGCTCCTTGGCCGAGTGTTCGGGTTCGCCAAGATCACGATCGAGGTGGCTGGCGGGAGCAAGTCCGCGATTCAGTTGCAGTTCTTGCGGCTTCACGACGCGGAGGCGCTTCGCAATGAGATCCTCGCGCTCGCCGCGGGATTCCGGGCAGAGGTCGCGGCGGCGCGCGAGGGCACGGTTGCTCTGCGCACCGACGAGGGTGGTTTAAGGAGCGAGGCCGAGGCGTTCCGGCTCGCGCCAGCGCCCGGCTCGGCAAGAACCTCGATCGCTGCGGCCGAAGAGCGTCCGCTTGTCGCGGTACCCATGTCCAGGCTCTTGATGTCGATCCTGTTGTCGTGGGGAACCGTGTTCGGCATCGGCATGATGCTCGCGTTTGTCATGGGCTCGGTGATCGTGGGTCTCGTGGTGCCCGAGGTCGACATCGTGGGGGCGATCTTTGGCGGTGGGTTCGTGGGAATCCTCACGGCCGGCGCGGGAGTGCTCTCCTCGACCATGGCGACCCTTAACAGGGGGCTCAATTTCCGGCTCGGCATCTCGCGAGACGGGGTCCGCATCGCGCATGGACTGCTCGAGACCACGCGGCAGACGGTGCCGCCTGGCAGGGTCCAGGCGTTGCACTTCTCGCAGTCCCTCCTGTGGCGCAGTCGCGACTGGTGGCAGGTAGTCATCAACGTCGCCGGCTATCAGGACAATCAGCAGGGGGTATCGACGCTTATGCCGGTGGGTACCACCCCAGAGGCGCTGACGGCCCTGTGGTCGGTCCTTCCCGACCTCGGCGACACCGACGGTCCAGGCACGGTCGCGCGCGCGCTCGCGGGCACGGGGGCCGAGGGAGGGTTCACGCCCTCACCCGCGTCGGCCAGATGGGTGGATCCGTGGCAATGGCGTCGGCGCGGAGTGCGAGCGACGGAGACGGCGCTGCTCATTCGCAGCGGGCGCTTGGTGCGCCAGCTCACGGTCCTGCCACATGAGCGCACGCAGTCGCTCGCGCTACGGCAGGGGCCCGTTCAGCGAGTCCTTGGGCTCGCGACCGTCGAGGTGCACTCGACCAAGGGCGTCGTCAAGCCCGTCGCACACCACCTCGCGGTGGCCGATGCGATCACGCTCATCAACGAGCAGGCCGCACGGGCCAGGCAGCGGCGTTCGGTGCAGACTCCCGAACAGTGGATGGTCAAGGTTGGAATCGCGGAGGCCCCCGATGAACGTGAGTGACGCGCAAGGTGGGAGCTCCGATCGCTCGGCGCGTCCGGGACGGCTCGCCATCGGAATCGTCGGCGCAGGGAGGGTGGGTGCCGTGATGGGCGCGTCTTTGATGCGCGCAGGGCACCGCATCACCGGGGCATCCGGAGTGTCTGAGGACTCGCTCAGCCGCATCGAGTCGCTCCTGCCTGGCGTGCCGCGACTCGAGATCGAGGACGTGGTGCGGTCCGCCGAACTCGTGTTCCTCACGGTGCCGGACGATGCACTGTCCGAGCTTGCCGCAGGCCTCGCCGCGGTGGGCGCGTGGAGGCCTGGCCAGATCGTGGTCCACTGCTCGGGGAGGCACGGGCTGTCCGCTCTCGACGGCGCGGCGGCCGCGGGCGTCATCCCGATGGCCATTCACCCCGCGATGACCTTCACGGGGACCTCCCTCGACTTGGACAGGTTGGTGGGGGCCACGTTTGCGGTCACTGCGCCTTCCGCCTTCCTCCCGATCGCTCAGGCCCTCGTCGTTGAGATGGGTGGGGAGCCGCTCGTTCTGGACGATGAGTCGCGGCCGCTCTATCACGCGGCGCTTGTGCACGGCGCGAACCACGTCGTGACGCTCGTGACCCAGGCCGCCGCGCTCCTTGCCGCCGCGGGAGTCGAGGAGCCTGGTCGGGTTCTTTTGCCGCTCGTGCATGCCTCGGTCGACGGGGCGCTTGCCGATGCGGCGGGCGCGGTGACTACCCTTACTGGGCCGGTAGTCCGCGGCGACGCGGGCACGGTGGCGACCCATGTGAAGTCACTCGCGCTTCGACCTGAGGCTCTCCACGCGTATCGTGCAATGGCGCTCGCCACCGCCGATCTCGCGCTCGCGGGAGGGCGCATTGGACCCGTGCAATACGCCGATGTCATTGTTGCTCTAGGAAGGGACTGACCATGCGCGTCGTACACACCGCCGCGGAGCTCGCGGAGTTGACCCCTGCGTCAGGCAAGAAGCGCAAGACGCGTGCGGTCGTGATGACGATGGGAGCCCTTCATGAGGGTCACCTCGCGTTGGTGCGGGCCGCGGCCGAGGCCGCCGATCAGGTGGTCGTGACGATCTTCGTCAACCCGCTTCAGTTTGACGACGGTGCGGACCTCGAACGGTATCCACGCGACCTCGACGCCGACTGCACGCTGCTTGAGCCCCTCGGCGTGGATGTCGTATTCGCGCCGGACGTCACCGAGATGTACCCCACGGGCGACCCGATCGTCACGGTGAGCGCGGGCGCGATTGGCACGGTGTTCGAGGGCGCGTTCCGCCCCGGTCACTTCGATGGTGTTCTCACCGCGGTGCTCAAGCTTCTCCACCTCACCCGGGCCGATGTTGCGGTGTTCGGGCAAAAGGACGCCCAGCAGGTGATCGCCATCAAGGCCATGTGCCGCGAGCTCATCGAGCCCGTCGACATCATCGTGGTGCCCACGGTGCGCGAAGAGGACGGCCTTGCACTCTCGAGCAGAAACGCGTTCTTGTCTGCCGACGAGCGGTCCGAGGCCTTGGCGCTTTCCCATGTGCTTGACGAGGCGAATCAGGTGCTCGAGGAGGGTGGTCGTATCGCCCTCGCGGTGGCGGTGGGCCGCGCAGCGCTCGAGGAGGCGCCCGGTGTGCTTGCCGACTACATCGGGGCGCTCGACCCCATCACGGCGCAACCGGTTCCCGACAACTACCAAGGCGATGTGATCATCGCCGTGGCGGCTCACGTGGGTCAGACAAGGCTGATCGACAACGTCGTGACGCGCGTGGGGCCGCGTGCGGCCGAGGCCAAGGAGGGTGCCAAGAAGGACGTCTCCACGACGGGTGCCTCCAAGACGAGCGCCTCCACGACGAGCGCCCCAAAGAAGGACGACGCATGACATTCGCCACCCTGCAGAGGCCCATGATGATCTCCAAGATTCACAGGGCGATCGTGACCCAGGCGGATCTGCACTACGTGGGCTCGATCACGATCGACGCGACCCTCATGGAGGCTGCGGACCTCATCCCTGGCCAGCAGGTCGACGTGGTCGACGTCACCAACGGCTCGCGACTGACCACCTATGCGATCCCTGGCGAGGCCGATTCGGGCGTGATCTGCATCAACGGAGCGGCGGCCCATCTGGTTCACGCCGGCGACATGGTCATCATCATCGCGTACGGGCTCATCGGCGACTCCGAGGCCCGTCAATACGAGCCGCACGTGGTGTTCGTCGACGCCGCCAACCGCATCGAAGAAGTCAGCGACGAGCCTGGTCAGGTGCCTCTTGGCTCGGGGCTCGAACGCTCGGGGCTGGCCATTCACGACTTCCGCTCGGGCGGGTGGCAGGCCTATAAGGAGTCGGGCCTAGGCTGAGCCCATGACTCGCTTTGTTCAGCGCCTGTCGGCGCCAGCCACTGGTTGGACGGCTACGGCCGATGTCATCGTGGTGGGTTCCGGTATCGCCGGGCTCACCGCCGCGCTCGAGTTGCGGCGCCTCGTGGGCAAGGTGCTGATCGTCACCAAGGGCCCGCTGAGTTCGGGCAACACCGTGTGGGCCCAGGGCGGCATCGCGGCTGCGCTTGACCCCGGCGACACGGCCGAGGAGCACCTTCAGGACACTCTCGTCGCCGGCGCGGGGCTGTGCTCCGAGCAGGCGGTCAGGGTGCTCGTCACCGAGGGGCCCGAACGCGTGGGCAAACTCGTGGACAGGGGTGCGCATTTCGACACCCAGGCCGATGGCTCAATCACCCTCACGCGCGAGGGGGGCCACCACCGCGATCGCATCGCCCATGCGGGCGGCGACGCCACGGGTGCGGAGATCTCGCGCGCTCTCGTTGCGCGGCTAGAGGCGGTGCGTGCGGATCCCCGCATCGAGGTCATCGAAAACGCGATGGTTGTCGATTTGCTGACGGGCGCTCCCGATGCCGATGGCCGCCCAGGCCCCGTCTGCGGAGTGACCCTTCACGTCATCGGCGAGGGTACGCGTGACGGCGTGGGCGCGGCGCTCGCCAAGGCCGTCGTCGTCGCTACCGGCGGCATCGGCCAGGTCTACATTTCCTCGACCAATCCCGCGTCTGCGACAGGAGACGGCGTCGCCGCGGGCCTGCGCGCGGGCGCGGCCATTGCCGACATGGAGTTTGTTCAGTTCCATCCGACAGTGCTGTGGCAGGGCGCCGCGGCGCGTGGTCAGCAGCCGCTCATCTCCGAGGCCGTGCGCGGCGAGGGGGCGTTCCTTCTCAACGCCGCGGGCGAGCGCTTCATGGTCAACCGTCACGAGATGGCCGAGCTTGCGCCGCGCGATATCGTGTCGCGCAACATCGTCCGTGTGATGGAGGAGGAGGGCTCGGAGAACGTCTTCCTCGACTGCAGGCACCTCGGCGAGGACTTCGTTCACGAGCGCTTTCCCACGATTTGGGACCGCCTCGAGGAGCGCGGAATCGACATGGCGCATGACCTGATCCCCGTGGCCCCCGCCCAGCACTTCCACTCGGGTGGCATCCTGACCGAGCTCAACGGACGGTCAACGCTGCGTGGGCTCTATGCAGTGGGCGAATCGGCGTGCAGTGGGGTGCACGGCGCCAATCGCCTCGCGTCGAACTCGCTTGTCGAGGGACTCGTGTTCGCCACGCGTGCGGCGAAGGACGCTGCTGCGCTCGTCGCCGACGGCACACTGACTCAGCGCGATCCCGTCGTGCGCTCGGGCCCTGCCGCTCTTGTTCCCGCGACGATGCGACCCAGAATTCAACACGTGGCGCATAAGGGCGCGGGTCCGTTCCGTACCGCCGAGGGTCTCTCCGCCGCGGTGGCGCAACTCGCGTCGGCACGAGCGCGCTTCCACACGACCGATGCTCCCGCCGTGATGCCTCAGGTAGCGGAGTGGGAGACGTCGAACGTTCTCGCATGCGCCTCGATCATCGCCGAGGTGGGTCTGGCCCGCGAGGAGAGCCGTGGCGGGCACCAGCGCACCGACTTCCCCGAGACGGACGACGTGAACTTCAAGGTGCGGCTCGCGGCCTCTCTTGACCCCGACGGCGAGCTCCGCCTCGTCGCGGCCCCACTCGAACTCGCGTAGGGGTCCAAGGCGCGTAGGGATCTAGTGCGCCAGGGGCCTGGCCCCAGACGCGACATCGGCGGGCGGACCCGAAGGTCTACCCGCCGATGGAGATCCCCACGATCTCGTTCGCGGCGGCGGTGAGGCCGCCACGCCTTATGCGCCCGCTGGGGTGAGGGCGGACCCCATCTCGAGTTCGAGCTCGGGAAGGGCAGTCTTCATGGTGAGCATTCCGCCATCGAAGTTCGCGGAGTCGAAGCCGCTCTGGTCGAGGATGCGGTGTGCCAGATAGGAACGGAAGCCCGAGGCACAGTGCACGCGCACGGGGCGCCCCGCAGCGAGGTCGCGGATGCGGTCGAGGTTCTCGCGAATCTCGTCATGAGGAATGTTGAGCGCTTCGGGCAGGTGGCCCGAATCGAACTCGCCCGCCGAACGCACATCGATGATGAGCGCGTTCTCGCGCGCCCAGTCGAGGTCCTTGGAGTGCCACAACTTGAGGGTGCCCTGCTTGTAGTTCTGCATCATGAACCCGAGCATGTTGACGGGGTCCTTGGCAGAGCCGAACGGCGGCGCGTAGGACAGTTCGAGTTCCGCGAGGTCGTCGGCGCCGAATCCCGCGCGCAGCGACGTGGCGAGCACGTCCATGCGCTTGTCGACGCCCTCGCGACCCACGGCCTGCGCCCCAAGCAGCGTCCCGTCGGGCGCGAAGACGCCCATGAGGTGCACCTGCTGTGCGCCGGGGAAGTAACCGGCGTGGTCGAGGTGATGCGTGTGGTGGATGACGTGTTCGATTCCCGCCTGGTCAAGCATGCGCGGGCTCGCGCCAGTGACGGCGGCGGTGAGGCCAAAGACGCGCACGACGGCGGTGCCCAACACGGGCTTGGCCTCGTGGGTTGCGCCCATGATGGCCTCGGCTGCGCGGCGTCCTTGGCGGTTGGCGGGGCCCGCGAGCGGAACCGGTCCCATGACTCCGGTGACGGCGCTGCGAACGGCGATTGCGTCGCCCACAGCCCAGATGGACGGGTCGTTGGTGCGCTGCTGGCCATCGACAAGAATCGCGCCGCGATCGTCGACGTCGAGGCCCGCGTCAACGGCGAGGCCCGAATTGGGCCGCACGCCGACCGACACGACCACGATGTCGACAGTGGCCGCGGCCCCGTTCGACAGGGTCACGGTGACGCCGTGTTCGGCCGGTTCGATCGCCGTGGCGGCGACGCCGGTGAGCACGTCCACTCCGTTCGCGGTCAATTCGAGTTCGACCAAGCGGGCGAGTTCGGGCGCCAAGATGGGCAGCACCTGGGGGGCGAACTCCACGAGGGCCACGTCCAAGCCGCGCTCCTTGAGCGCCTCGGCGGTCTCGAGGCCGATGAAGCCGGCGCCGAGCACCACGGCCCTACGGGCCCCACCCACGCGCTCGGACAGCGCGATGGCATCGTCGACTTGGCGCAGGTGAGTGACCTGCGGGAGGTCGACGCCTGGGATCGGAGGCATGAAGGCGTTCGCGCCGGGGGACAGCACCAGCGCGTCATAGCTGACGGTCTCGACGCCGTTCGGGCCGGACACCGTGACGGTCTTGGCCGCGCGATCGATGCTCGTCACCTCGGTCTTGGGGCGCACGTCGAGGTTGAGCGTGGACCTGAGCGTCTCGGGCGTGTGGAGCAGGAGAGCATCTTGGGAGGTGATCTCCCCGCCCACGTAATACGGCAGGCCGCAGTTCGCGAAGGACACGTAGGGGCCCTTTTCGAAGACGATGATCTCGGCGTTCTCGTCGAGACGCCTGGCGCGCGCCGCCGCAGACATTCCGCCTGCGACTCCGCCAACGACGACGATTCTCATGAATACTCCTCAGAATTGTTTTTGCCGGGGTGTGGGGTCCACCTGGCTACGTTGCCAGGCTAACAGATACCCCCGGGGGTATGCCACCCCAAGGTCCCGCTATTGTCGGAGTGTGACTCCAATCCAGCGTGCCTCGTGGCTCGTCGCCGCAGTCGTGACCTTGGTCGCATTCGGGATAGGTATTCCCCTTCTCCCCGCGCTCGGCCCGGATACCAGGCACCTCAGTTCGGACACCGCGATCGGTCTGACCACATCCACCGTGACGATTCCGTCGGGTTGGGATATCGACATCGCAGCCGCATCGCAGCGCCAGCCCGTGGCGAGCCTGGGCGACGTTCGCGTCTCCGTGACCGACGCGATATGGCTCGGCGCATCGCGTCGACTGGTCGAGCACACGGCCGACCTCGTTTTCACGGACGCTCCCGTCTTGCCTGACGTTCCCGAGGCCGCCGAAGGCTCCGAACGCGAGACGTGGGACATCGTTCCAGGCGCCGATGCCCCCCAGAGCGACCCGCGGCGAGTGGTGGTGATCAGGCTCGATACCTCGGTGACCTTGGTCATCGTGCGCGGCCCCGATGCGGATGTCGCGGCCGAGGCGGACGCAATCGATGCGGTGATCGCGTCGGTGTCAATAGAAGCGGGCCCCTCCCTGGACGTGGAGGCCGCGGCATGAGGGAGCTGACGCGGCGCCGCTTTGAGTTGGGTTTTGCGCCCAAGCGCGTCGGCTGGTGGCTTCTGGTGGTGGCATGCGTCGTGGGCGCGGCGATGGCCGGCTGGGCGTTGCTCCCAGGCGCCACGACTTTTCCCGTGGCCACGTTCACGGGATTGGTCTTTACCGCGCCGCTTCTCGTGGGCTGGTGGTGGCTCTTGCGCCTGCCGCAACTCTGGTCGCGCATCTCGCCATCGGGCGCGGTCGCTGCCATGGCGTGGGGGGCCTTCGCCGCTGTAGGGATCGTTGCGCTCCCAGCCAACGGCGCCCTGATCGCTGTGATGGGCCAACGCGTGGGGATCGAGGCGGCCCAGAACTGGGGTGCGGCTCTCGTCGCGCCGCTCACGGAGGAGACGGGCAAGGCGCTGGGAATCGTCGTGATCCTGCTCGCTGCCGGTCAACGCCTGCGCACTCCCATGGACGCGGCGCTGCTCGGGGCCTTCTGTGGCGTGGGGTTCACGGCCACCGAGGACGTGCTCTACGGCATCAACATCGCGTACCTCAACCTTGGCGAGAACGAGGTCATCTCCACCACCGTGATCTATGTGGCGCGCGCGGTTCTGTTCGGCCCCGTGTCACACATCGTGTTCTCTGCGGCGATCGGCGCAGGGCTCGGAGTTCTGGCCGTGGGAAGAAGGAGGGGTCGCATCGCGCTGGGCATCGGCCTCATTGGGCTTGGTGCGGGGCTACACGGGCTGTGGAACTCGCCCTTGCTCGAGTCCCTGTGGGCGAGACTCGCGTATCTCGTGGTCGTCCCATTCATCATGTGGGCGGTGCTGCGCTACCTGCGAACCGAGGAGCACAGGTGGTTCACCGAGACGCTTGCGAGGCCAGGCGCCCTGGGGGCGGTGCCGCCCGCGTACATCAACGCAGTGGGCGCCACGTGGTGGAAGCGCCGCGCGTATCGCGCCGGAGTGGTGCAGTCATTCGGCGCCGGAGCGCTCGTGGCCCAGCGTGCGCTCGAGGCCGAACTGACCGACCTTGCGGACGCGGTGGATGTGGGCGATAGCGCCGATGCCGCGCGGTTGAGGTCCGCGCTCGAGGCGCGGTTGCTTTCGCCGTCCTAGGACAGCGACATGAACATCTTCTCGAGGCGCGGTTGCTTTCGCCGTCCTAGGACAGCGACATGAACATCTTCTCGAGGCGCACCCGCGCGTCGGTTTCGTCCTCATCGGAGCGGATGCACTGCTGGAGACCGGCGGCGATCATGGTGAATCCCGCGCGGTCGATAGCCTTCGAGACGGCGGCCAACTGGGTGACCACGTCGCCACACTCACGGCCCTCGTCGATCATGTTGAGCACACCCGCGAGCTGACCCTGGGCGCGACGCAAGCGCTTGATGACGGGCTCGAGGTCTTGAGCCTCCAAGTGAACGCCTGACATGGTCACTCCTTCGTGGCGCGGGGCGTGGTACACCGCTACCGGAAATAGCATACCCCCACCCGTACCCTGAGGGGTGGGGCTTCGGTCCCGGGGGCGCCACGCGGCACAATAGACGCATGATGCCAGAAGACCTGCCCCAGGATCGCCCTCTTGACCAGGAGTGGATCGCACGTGTTGTCGCGAACACGCTTGACGAGGACCTCGGGGGATGGCCGGGCCGCGACGTCACGACGCAGGCCACGATTGAGCCGAATTCCCTGGTGAGTGGCGAGTTCGTGGTGCGTGAGGACGGCGTGATCGCGGGGCTCGCGGTGATCGCGGAAACCCTCAACCAGGTGGCCGACCGCTTGGGGTTTGCCACCCCCGCCCTGAGCCTTGAGGCCTCTGACGGGGACTGGGTTGCGGCGGGGACCGCGGTTGCGCGGGTCGAGGGCGTAGGTCACGCGGTCCTGATTGCAGAGCGCACCATCCTGAACCTCATGTCTCGCGCCTCCGGCGTGGCGACCCACACGAGGCAGTGGGCGGACGCTCTCGAGGGCACGGGTGCGCGTGTGCTCGATACCCGCAAGACCACGCCCGGCCTGCGCGAGCTCGACAAATACGCGGTGCGGTGTGGGGGAGGCACCAATAAGAGATTTGGTCTCTATGACTGCGCGATGATCAAGGACAACCACATCGTCGCCGCGGGGTCAATTGCGGGTGCAGTCGAAGCCATTCGCGCGGCCTTCCCCGACGTGCCGATTCAGGTCGAGGTGGAGAACCGCGCACAGGCGCTCGAGGCGCTCGAGGCGGGCGTGCTGTTTCTCATGCTCGACAACATGGCGCCGGCTGCCATGGCCGAACTGATCGGTGAGGTGCGCGGAATGGTCGCCGAATTCGGTGCCGTGCGCTTCGAGGCAACAGGAGGTCTCACCCTCGCGACCGCGGCGTCGGTGGCAGCGTCGGGCGTCGACTTCATGTCGGTAGGAGCGCTCACGCACAGCTCTCCCATTCTGGACATCGCGCTCGACCTGCACTGATCGGGCTGCGCACAGGGTGCGCGCCCAGGTGCACGGCGTCCGCGCGGGTACCCTTGAGCGCGTGACCGAAGAAACCCTTGCCCCCACGCCAGACGACGTCCCCGAGCAGATGCGGGTGCGGCGCGATAAGCGCGACCGCATTCTCGCATCGGGCGGGCAGGCGTATCCAGTGAGCGTGCCCGTGACGCATGCCATCGCAGACGTCGGCGCCGCCTATGCGGGTCTCGACGACGGCGAGGAAACGACCGATGTGGTGGCGGTTGCGGGACGCGTGGTGTTTATCCGCAATACCGGCAAGTTGTGTTTTGCAGCCGTCCAGGACGGCGAAGGCAATCGTCTTCAGATCATGCTGAGTCTTGCCGCGGTGGGCGAAGAAGCGCTCGCGGCGTTTAAGGCCGATGTGGACCTGGGCGATCACCTCTTTGCCAAGGGCCGCGCCGGAAAGTCGCGCAGGGGAGAGGTCAGCATCTTCGCGACCGAATGGGCCCTCGCCGCGAAGACGCTCCGCCCCCTTCCCGTCCTCCACAAGGAACTGGCCGAGGAGACTCGCGCCCGTCAGCGCTACGTGGATTTGATTGTGCGGCCAGCGGCGCGTGAAACCGCGCGCAATCGCGCACACCTCATGCGTTCTTTGAGGGAGTCCCTCCATTCGCGCGGATTCATCGAGATCGAGACGCCGATGCTCCAGGCGCAACACGGTGGCGCGAGCGCCCGGCCGTTCGTCACGCATATGAATGCTTTTGACATGGATCTCTATTTGCGCATCGCCCCGGAGCTCTTTCTCAAGAGGGCCGTGGTCGGTGGCATCGAGAAGGTCTTCGAGATCAACCGAAACTTTCGCAATGAGGGCGCGGATTCCTCGCACTCACCCGAGTTCTCGATGATCGAGGCCTATGAGGCATACGGCGACTACATGACGATGGCCACCCTGACGAGGGAGATTGTCCAGGGCGCAGCGATGGACCTGTTCGGCTCTACCGAGGTGATTCACGCCGACGGCACCACGTATGACCTGGGCGGGGACTGGGCGTCGCTGACCCTATACGGCTCCCTGTCCGAGGCGCTCGGAGTCGAGATCACTCCGCAGACATCGGTTGCTGACCTCGAGAGGCTATGCGAGGCCGCCGAGGTTTCGGTGGACCCCAAGCGTGTTAACCACGGCAAGCTTGTCGAGGAACTGTGGGAGCACCACGTGGGCGACCACCTGACCGCGCCCACGTTCGTCATGGACTTCCCCGTGGAGACCAGCCCTCTGACGCGCGATCACCGGACACAGACGGGCATCGTCGAGAAGTGGGACCTGTACGTCAACGGCTTTGAGTTGGGGACCGCGTACTCCGAGCTTGTCGATCCCGTCATCCAGCGCGAACGCTTCGAGCAGCAGGCCCGCATGGCCGCTCAGGGCGACGACGAGTCGATGCGGCTCGACGAAGACTTCCTCGCGGCAATGGAATACGGCATGCCGCCTGCGGGGGGCATGGGAATGGGAATCGACAGGCTGATGATGGCGTTGACGGGTCTGGGTGTCAGGGAAACCATTCTGTTCCCGTTGGTCAAGCCAGAGGAGAACCGATGAACGTCGCTGCTGTACTGACGGGCGTGTTGCCGTCTATCGGCGTGCTCGCGGTCTTTGTGTATGTGATGCGCGGAATCACTCGCGCCGATCGCCGCGAACGCGAGGCCATGGCGGCGTACGACCGCCAGCAGGCCGATGCCGCGACGCTTCTTACCGAGGCGCACAAGAACACGGATTCCTCCGCCCCAACCGCCTAGTCGAAATACCCCGTAGGGTTTATCGATTTATCTGCGGGCTCTCTATCTGTTGAGGAATCCCACAACGATCGATATGGTGTTCTTGAATGACCGATACTCGATCTTCTCGTGTGTGATAATCGTGTAATCGTTCTCTGAAAGGAATATGCCATGGCCCAGAAGGTCCAAGTGATTTTGGTCGACGACGTTGACGGCGGTTCCGCCGACCAGACGATCAAGTTCGCTTTCGACGGCGCCTCCTACGAGATTGACCTCTCCAACGCGCACGCGACAGAGTTCCGCGACGCGATCGCTTCGTGGATTCGCGCAGGGCGCAAGGTGTCGGGCCGCGCGGGAGCGCGCACGGCACCGAACGGCGACACCAGCAAGATCCGCGCGTGGGCTAAGTCGAGCGGTTTCTCCGTGTCCGAACGCGGGCGCATTTCCGCCGAGGTTCGCGCCGCATACACGGCAGCGCACTAGGCTCCTAGCCCGTTTTTTGTGGCGTCCTTTGGGCGCGGGCCCCGACGCGTCAGCGTGCGGGGCCCTTTCCATGTGGAGGATCACCATGACGATGCTGTGGATTGGCACCTATCCCGCCGAGGGCCTCGGCGCACCGGTCGGCCACGGTGAGGGCTTGTGGCGCGTATCGCTTGAGCGGGGAGCTCTGTCGAGTCCGGTGCAGGTCACGACGCAGGCGGCACCCTCGTATGTGGCAAAGCACCCGACGCTTCCCTTGCTGTATGCGGTCGAGGAGGCCTCGCCGACCGTCCTGAGCGTGATCACCGTCGGGGATGTGGCGCGCGAGGTGGCGCGCGTGACCGTCGGCGGAGAGGCCGGTTGCCACATCCTGGTGGCGCCCAATGCCTCGGCGCTCTACGTGAGCAACTACGGCACCGGCGAACTCACTGTGGTGCCTCTGGGCGACGACGGCTTGCCGTCTGGTGTCCCCGCGCAGGCGTGGCCGCATGGGGGCAGCGGCCCCAGGCTCGACAGGCAGGAGGGCTCCCACGCGCACTTTGCCTGCATGAGCCCCGACGGCACGCATGTGCTCGTGGCCGACCTCGGAACCGATGAGATTCGTCGCTACCGGGTCGGCGGTGGCGGGCTCTTGAGCGATCAGGGGATTGCCACGACGCTTCCCCCAGGGTCGGGCCCCCGACACATCGCGGTGAGGGGAGAACTCCTGTATGTCGTGTGCGAACTCGACCACACCCTTCGCACGCTGCGGTGGGATAGGCCGTCAGGGACCGCGGAGGTGATCGCCGAGCTTCCGACCACTCTCGCTGCGCAACGCACGGGAGACACGACGTACGACGCCCATATCGCCGTCGTTCCCCGCGCGCAAGGGGATGTGTTGCTCGTATCCGTGCGAGGCGTCGATGTGATCTCCCTCTTCGACGTCGCGCCCGAGGGCGAACTTACCTACAGGGCCGCGCTCGACGTCGGGTATTGGCCTCGGCATTTTGCCGTCGTTGACGATGCTCTCGTGGTGGCCGCCGAAAAGGGGCATGAGGTGCGTGCCTACGCTCTCGTGGATGTTCTGGCCCTTCCGCCCGAGTCCGAATGCGGGGCCCTCGCGACGCTGCCGTACTCGAGCGTCGGCGTGACCAGCCCCGCATCCGTGGCGGCGCTTTAGGCGCTCGATGCCGCGTCACGCGCCGCGCTGGGACGTTGGCCGTGTGCCAAAGCGGGCTGAATGCGTCAAGATAGTGCCATGACTTACACACTCATCCTGCTCCGCCACGGCGAGAGCGAATGGAACGCCAAGAACCTGTTCACCGGTTGGGTCGACGTGCCCCTCAACGACAAGGGTTGGGGCGAAGCCGTGCGCGGCGGCGAGCTGCTCAAGGAAGCTGGCGTGCTGCCCGACGTGGTGCACACCTCGCTCCTGCGTCGCGCAATCATGACCGCAAACCTGGCTCTCGACTCCGCCGATCGCCACTGGATCCCCGTGAAGCGCAACTGGCGCCTCAACGAGCGCCACTATGGCGACCTTCAGGGCAAGAACAAGGCTGAGACGCTTGAGCAGTTCGGCGAAGAGAAGTTCATGATCTGGCGCCGCTCCTACGACGTACCGCCGCCGGCCATCTCGGACGACAACCCGTACACCCAGGTGGGCGACGCGCGCTACGACGGCGAGCCGATTCCCGCGACCGAGTGCCTCAAGGACGTGCTTGAGCGTGCCCTGCCGTACTGGGAGTCCGCAATCGTTCCCGACCTGAAGGCCGGAAAGACCGTCATGGTCGCCGCTCACGGCAACTCGCTGCGCGCGATCATCAAGTACCTCGACGGAATCGCGGACGACGCGATCGTCGGCGTCAACGTTCCCACGGGCATCCCGCTCGTTTACCACTTGGACGAAAACCTCAAGCCCACCAACCCTGGTGGCACCTATCTCGACCCCGAGGCCGCCGCTGCAGCGATTCAGGCAGTAGCCAACCAGGGCAAAAAGTAGTAGAACTGAAGTACAAGAAGACGGACGGTCAGCCTCTCATAGCCTGACCGACGCGACGAGGCCCCGACCGCAATGGTCGGGGCCTCGTTCCGTCTCTCAGCCTTGCGTCGGACGGCGCCGTTCGCCGGCGGCTCCGCTCTAGATCTTCGCGCCCTCGCCCGTGTGGTCGCCCGTCACCAAGTACACGATGCGTCGCGAGACGCCCACGGCGTGGTCGCCAAACCGCTCGAAGTACCGTGCCAGAAGCGCGATGTTGAGGATCTCCTGCGGCGTGGCCACGTAGCCGTCCTCAAGCATCAATCGGTATGACGTCGCGTGGAGTTCATCCAGGGTGTCGTCATCGCTCACGATGCCCGCGGCCACGTTGAGGTCGCGGCTCTCGAGAAGCTCGACAATTTCGGCGGCGACAGCCTTGGCCGCTGCCACCATTGCCGTGATCGTCTCGACGTGCGACGCGGGAATCGCGCTGTCTGGGTAGGCCCTGCGCGCAAACTCGGCGATGTGCTGAGCGAGGTCTCCCATGCGCTCGAGCGCGGCCGATATGCGGAGGCTCGCGATGATGGTGCGCAGGTCGAGGCCGACTGGCTGCTGCTGCGCGATGAGCAGCACGCACCGCTCGTCGACAGTCGCCTCGATCGCGTCGAGGGCGATGTCTTCGGCGATGACCGTTTGGGCGAGTTCGGCGTTTTGGGTCAGCAACGCCTCTCCGGCGCTATCAATGGCGGTCGAGACGTGACGGGCCATTGCGGCCAGGTCGTCGGCTAGTTCCGACATCTCGGCGGTAAACAGCGTGCGCATGGTTCTCCCTCGATATCGCTAATTCCCCTAAGTGTGGCACCGACACGGCCCGAGGGCCTTCAGAAGCGCGCAGGAGCGAGTGAACAATCGGTGACGTCCGTGAACATTCGGTAAAGCCCATCTCGGCCGACGGCTCGCTACTCCTCGGTGCGTCCTCGCAGGGTGCCACGGTGGCGGTTCGCGGCTTGTCCCTGACAAGGGGGTCCCGGCTGGAAGCGGCCGTGTCTAGCCCGAGGTGACCTCTGGACGGCCCAGCAGGTAGCCCTGCCCGAACGCGACGCCGAGCTTGAGCATGGCGTCACGTTCGGCGGCCGTCTCGACACCTTCGGCCACCACCTGCATCCCCGTCCGCTCGGCGAACGTCACGAGCATTGAGACGAGCGCCGCCCGGCTCGGGTCCGTGTCGACGCCGCGGGTGATGCCGATGTCGATCTTGATGATGTCGGGCTTGAGGTCGAGAATGTGGCGCAGGCTCGCGAAGCCGGCACCGGTGTCGTCGACCGCGATCGTCGCTCCCTGCTCGCGCAGTGGGGCCAGCGCTGCGTTGAGCTTGACGTAATCCGCGACCGGCACGTGCTCGGTCAGCTCAATCACGATCCGGTCCCACGGGACCGGGCCGAGCTTCTCGGAGAGCCCGTCGATCACGGTGCTAGGTGAGAAGTTGACCGCGAGCTTCGTGTCGTCGGGTCGTCCAGGGACGAGTCTGAGCGCCTTGCGGGCGCAGGCGATCTCGAGCTCGGGAGTCAGCCCGACCTCAAGCGCTGCGGCGAACCACACTGCCGGGTCAGGGAAGGGCGCGGTGGGGAAGCGCGCGAGGGCCTCTACTCCGGTCACCTCGCCCGAGCGCATGTCGACGACCGGCTGCACCGCGATGCGGAACGCGTCGTTCGCGATCACCTCGATGATTGCCCGCCGCGCGTCGTCGGTGTTGCCCGCGAGATACGCGAGTTCGGGCTCGAACAGGCCCAGTCGTGACTTGAGCCAGGCGCGGTTTCGCCGTTGCTCGAGGTATGCCGAGCGCGTCGCCAGCAAGTTGCGCACCCGCAGCACCAACTCAAGGGCGTCGAACGGTTTGCGCACGAAGTCATGCGCGCCCAGCGAGAGCGCACGCTCCAGGCTCCCGTGGGCGTCGTCTGCAGTGAGGACAACGACCGGGAGGAACGTGTCGCCGGCGTACCGGTGAACGACCTTGAGGACCTCGTATCCGTCCATCACAGGCATGCGCAGGTCGAGGAGCACCAGGTCTGGATCGTGGGTGACGAGCAGCCCCGCAACTGTCGTCGGATCTTGTACCTCGATGACTTCCAGCAGGCCGGCTCGGCGGAGCACCTTGCTGACGAGCGCGGTGTTCGCGGAATTGTCGTCGACTACCAACACCCTGCTGTCAGCGGTGTGGGCGAGCGCTCCGAGCAAGGAGTTGGAGTGGGACACGATCAGTTCCTTCGTGCAGTCGGACGGTTGATCCATTCCAGGATTTCGCCGACGTCGACCGGCTTAGTGAGTACGGCCTCCGCACCCAGGGACTTGAGCCGCGCGCCCAGGCCCGGGGTGGCGTCGGCGGTGACCACCACGATGGGGACTCCCTTCATCGCGGGCAGTTCCAGGAGGCGCAAGAGCACGGCCTCGCCCGGCATGTCGGGCAGGTGTAGGTCGAGGAATACCAAATCGGGTTGATCCTCGGCGGCAGCGGCCAGTCCGGACGACCCATCGACCGCACTCCGCAGTTCGGTACCTCCGTGCAGTGCGGCGATGCGAGTCATCAGGTGGGTGTTCGTCGGGTTGTCCTCGATGGAGAGCACGCGGATCGCGCGACCCCCTGGCGCATGAGTCGTGGTGACAAACGGGATGTCATCGATGGGTCCCGCAGTGGAGATCGGCAGAACGAGGGAGAAGACGCTCCCTTCACCCGGAGTCGAGACCACCTCGATGCGTCCTTTCATGACATGGGCGAGGCCCTGACTCAGCGTGAGGCCGATCCCGGTCCCCTCCACGGAAGTCTGCTCCGCGCCAAGCCGGTCGAAGGGCTCGAAGACTCGGCTGAGGTCTTCGGGACGCAAGCCGGGCCCGGCGTCGCGCACGTGCAGGGCGAGCGTCGCGTCGTCGCGAGCCTCACACCAGAGCAAGACCGAGCCTCCCGGGCGGTTGTACTTGACGGCGTTGCTCAGCAGGTTGAGCAGGATCTGAATGACCCGCTGCCGGTCGGCCCACACGTAACCGGTTCGATTGGGCGCCTTGGCCCAGCCAATCGTCACTCCCGCTTGTTCCGCGAGGGTGCGCACGAGGTCGAGGGCCTCTTCCGTGGCGTCGGCGACTGACACGGGCTCGATCGACAGCGAGATGTGACCCGAATCTATGCGCGAGATGTCCATGATCTCCGTGAGGAGCCTCAGCAGGTGCTTGCCCCCGGTAAGGATCTGCCGGACCGCGTCGCGCTGGTCGTCAGTGATGTCGTCCATCGCCAGGAGCTGGGCGAAACCCAGGACAGCGTTCAGCGGGGTGCGCAGCTCATGGCTCATACGCGACAAGAACATCGTCTTTGCGAGGTTGGCTTCTAGCGCCTCGTTGCGTGCGACCTCGTAACGAGTCGCGAGGTCGTGGGCTTGAGCCTCGGACGCCACGAGCGCCTCCCTCGCTCGGTGCGTCTCCTCCGCGTCCCACCAGCCCGCCACCCGACCCACGACCTCGCCGTGCTCGTCGAGAATCGGTCGAACCCGCGCGTTCAGCCAACGGTAGGCGCCGGACTTGTCACGCAGCCGGGCCTCGAACTCACCGGGCTCGCCGCGGGAGACTCGCGACTGCACTGCGGCGACGCTGCCGAGGTCGTCCGGGTGGACGAACTCGCGGAACGGAACCCCGGCCATTTCCTCGGGCGACCAGCCCAGGATCGCCGTGACTGAGGGGAGAACCCAGACGATCGTGCCGTCGTTGTCGCCAAGGACCACCACGTCGTTGACGTTCTCAGCCAGCAGCTTGTAACGCTCGGCCAGCGCCCAGTGTTCGGAGACGTCCACGATCTGCGAGATGAAGTACTCCACCGCGCCGGAGTCCTCGCGCACGCAGGCCACCGACAGATCACCATGCACGACCGTGCCGTCGGGCCGCAAGTAGCGCTTCGCAAGTCGGTAGCTCTCGCGCCGCGACGCGAGCAGGTCATCGACGAGCGTGGCGTCCTTCGCGAGATCGTCGGGGTGGATGAGCTCCTGCCACCCCGCGGCCAGGAGCTCGGCCTGGGTGCGCGCGAGGATCGCGCACAACGCGTCATTGACCTCAAGGAACGTCCCGTCGGGGGTCACGAGTGCCGTGCCGACGCCCGAGCGGCGCATTGCCAGCCCTACCCGCGGGTCAGCGCCGGGGCCGCTCACCTCCGCACCCTGGACAGGGCGTTCCGTTCGACCCGCCGTATGCGTCGTTGCGCCATCCGGAACCCCTTAAATCCGCATCGTCGTCATTGAGCCTATCGCCCATACGGCGCGCACCGCTTGGTCTCTAGATCCGAATCACTGGGAAGATGTGCCCGCCAGGGATTCTCCCCAGACCCTGCTGCGCGGGTCGAGGTGCTCGGACACTGGCTCGGTTGCCGTCGGCACACGCGGGCGATTTGCGGTCGCTACTTGTACGGCCAGGGACGTCCGCTGGCCGTCGGCGTTGAGTAGTTGCCCGGTCCGTGCCGCCTGGGGCCGGGCGCCGAACGGCATTCACCGCGAGCCGGGCCTCGGGAGTTGCGCCGAACGACCGGGTGCGCCCTTGTTTCGCCATTGCTGAAGTTGAGGCGTGCGGTCGCACTGAAAGCATCCTTGGGTGCGTCGAGGTCCTTCGAAGTGCGGTGTGGAACGTCCCACCAATGGGAGGCCCCGAGTCCTCGCCGACCCCGACACGCCTCGCGAGACTCGAGGAGTCGTCCAGAGCATGTGAACAATCGGTGACGTCCGTGAACATTCGGTAAAGGCGCCGCAACGTGGCTATGGTGGCGCCATGACACCGCTGGCATGGCTCATTGCTGTACTTGCATTCGGAACAGGCGTCGCGGTGGGGACTCTCGCGCTGCGACGGCGCGCCAAGAAGGAAGTCGTTGCGAGGACGCTCGTGCCGCACCGGACGCGCCAGATTGTGTCGGCCCTGCAGTCTGGGGCCATCGTGGTCAGGCGGGACCGGCGCGCAGGTTATTCAAATCAGGCCGCGGCGGCACTCGGCCTCGCACGGCCCGATGGGGCCTTGCACGAGGCGGTCGCTGACCTCGCCGAGAAGGCATGGGCCAAGGGCGGCGTCATCGAGGAGGAGGTCGAGGTACGTCGCGGCGTGCTCGGCTCGGTTTCGGTGGTGCACGTGAGGCTTACCCCCATTGATGACGAACTGGTGCTTGTCGTCGCGAACGACAACACCGAACAGCGAGCCGCCGAGGCGACTAGGCGCGAGTTCGCCGTGAACGTGTCCCACGAACTCAAGACTCCCATCGGCGCGCTGTCACTCTTGGCGGAGACGATTGAAAGTGCCTCCGATGACCCGGTCATGGTGAGGGAATTCGCCGTCAAGATGCGCCGAGAGGCGCGCCGCCTCACCAAACTCATCCAGGAAATCATCCAAATCTCGCGCATTCAGGGTGGCGAATCGGTGCTCGACCACGAGCAGATTGACGTCGCTGGAGTGGTCCACGAGGCCTTCGAGGGCGCGGCGCTGGCCGCCGAGGCCAAGCGCATCTCCTTGGTCGCGGACCTGCGCAGCAGGCCGCACGTGTTGGGAGATAGGGACCTCTTGGTGATGGCAATTCGCAACCTCATCGACAACGCGGTCTCGTACTCCGACCCGGGAGCGCGCGTCACGGTGTCCGTGACGTCCAAGGATGAGGTGGTGTCTGTGGCCGTACTCGACCAGGGCATCGGAATCGATGCCAAGGATCAGGAGCGGATCTTCGAGCGCTTTTACCGAGCCGACCCCGCGCGTTCGCGTGATACTGGCGGCACGGGGCTGGGCCTCAGCATCGTCAAGCACGTGGCTTTGCAGCACGGCGGCACGGTGACGGTGTGGTCGCAGCCCGCCGTCGGATCCACGTTCACCCTGTCCTTGCCAAGCTATGAGGAGTCCGCATGACCGACCACGTCCTCGTCGTTGAAGACGAGGAAAGCTACCGCGACTCGTTGCGTTATATCTTCGAGCGGGAGGGATTCCGTGTGACTCTCGCGGCCACAGGAAGGCAGGGCATTGACGCCTTCGAGCGCGATGGAGCCGACGTTGTCCTTCTCGATCTCATGCTCCCCGAGGTGCCAGGCACCGAGGTCTTCAGGGCGATTCGCGCGCGTTCGGCCGTGCCGATCATCATGGTCACGGCGCGTGACGACCAGATCGACAAGATCATCGGCCTCGAGCTCGGCGCCGACGACTACGTCACCAAGCCGTACAGCGGCAGGGAACTTGTGGCGCGCGTTCGCAATGTCCTGCGAAGGACGGATCAGGCGCTCGCGGGCATTCCCGACGAGCCCACGCGGCTGACGGTCTCCGGATTCACCTTGGACCCTGAACGCCTCACGGTGACCCGCGACGGCGTGGTGCGCCCGATGCCGCCCAAGGAGTTCGCCCTGCTGCACCTGCTCGCGTCCAATGCAGGCAGGGTGCTCACCAGGCAGGTCATCATCGATCGCGTGTGGGGCGCCGACTATTACGGCGATACCAAGACTCTCGACGTGCACATCAAGCGATTGAGGAGCAGAATCGAAGAGGCGCCGGGAAACCCGCGCTTCGTGCAAACCGTCAGGGGCGTCGGCTACACGTTTGAGCCGTGACCGTCTGGCGTTGCACAACTGTGACGCGCGTTCACCGAACGTTAACCGGCAGTTCACGCCAGGCCCTCGGTGACGTTACTTTGCGTCCTTAGCGTGGGTACTGACCGGCAGACAGCCGGGACATGTCGAAAGTTAAGGATTCCTCAGTGAATATCGCTCTTCGTACTGGTGCCGTCGCCTCGGCGGCCGCGCTCACGCTG
>Ga0209100_1000124_pt1 | contig 93384 bp, 112 predicted proteins | sample lystaG_FD_185480 | JGI IMG/M metagenome (GOLD analysis project Ga0209100, IMG submission 185480) | Glacier valley bacterial and archeal communities from Borup Fiord, Nunavut, Canada, to study Microbial Dark Matter (Phase II) -... | ecosystem: Environmental > Aquatic > Freshwater > Ice > Glacier...
ACCTACAACCACCATATCCCGCAACGTGCGCTGAACCACCAGACGCCCATTCAGGCGTTGCAAAAATGGCGCGCAGAAAAACCTGATTTATTCGTCAAGCGTGTTTACAAACAGGCGGGACTTGACAGCTACGCAAGTGCAGACCGTTTCCTACAGTGAGTTTGAGAAAGCCCTGCGTGAGGGCCGCGTCGCCGACATCACTGTTTCTGACCGCACCGTTATTGGCCGCTTAAAAACCCCCGACGGAAACAAGACCCTGCTGGTTGCGGCACGGGTGGAGCCCGACTTGGCGGCTCGGCTGGATAAATTTGATGTGCCTTACACCCGGGTCGTTGACAACACGTTCTTGAAAAACTTGATGTCGTGGATCGTGCCGGCGTTGGTGTTCTTTGGGTTATGGTTTTTCCTGTTTCGCCGCTTTGCTGACAAGCAAGGCATGGGCGGCTTTTTGTCGATTGGCAAAAGCCGCGCCAAAATCTACGCCCAGAGCAATGCGGGCATCACTTTTGCCGACGTGGCTGGCGTTGATGAAGCCAAGCATGAGCTGGTAGAGGTGGTTGATTTTCTCAAGCACCCGCAGGAATATGGGCGTCTGGGTGCCCACATTCCCAAAGGGGTGCTGCTCGTGGGGCCGCCCGGTACGGGCAAGACGCTGCTGGCCAAGGCGGTGGCGGGCGAGGCGGATGTGCCCTTCTTTTCGATCTCGGGGAGTGAATTCGTCGAGATGTTTGTCGGCGTCGGTGCGGCCAGGGTGCGTGATCTGTTCGAGCAAGCTCGGCTTAGAGCTCCCGCCATTATTTTCATTGACGAACTGGACGCGTTGGGCCGCGCACGCGGCGCCTTCCCCGGACTGGGCGGGCACGATGAGAAAGAGCAAACGTTGAACCAGTTGCTCGCTGAAATGGATGGGTTCGATTCGTCGGTCGGGCTCATTATTTTGTCGGCGACCAATCGGCCAGAAATACTTGACCCGGCCCTGCTGCGGGCCGGCCGATTCGACCGGCAGGTGCTTGTGGATCGTCCGGACCGTAAAGGCCGTACCGACATCCTGAAAGTTCATGTGCGCAAGGTCAAGCTCGACGCGGTACTGCGGCTTGAAGATGTGGCGGCCTTAACCCCAAAGAGCGAGAGGCCGTTGCGTTTCACGAGATGGGCCACGCCCTGGTGGCGCTGGCGCAGACAGGAACTGATCCTGTGCACAAGGTGTCCATCATTCCGCACTGCATCGGGGCATTGGACTACACCATTCAGCGCCCGACCGAAGACCGCTATCTTGTGACGCGGCCCGAACTGGAGCAAAAAATTGCCGTTTTAATGGGGGGACGGGCCGCTGAAAAATTGGTGTTTGACGTGCTCTCCACCGGGGCGGCGGATGACCTTGCCAAGGCGACTGATATTGCCCGCGACAACGCGGCATCGGAAGACCCGCAACGGCGCATCGACAACGCAATCCGGCGCATTGTGATGGATGGCTTTGACCGTGCGAGCACCATTTTGAGCGCCAACCGTGAGGTGCTTGAGCACGGTGCACGTTCACTGCTTGAGAAAGAAACGCTGGACGAGGCGGCACTCCGTGCCTTAAGCGTTCAGCTTCAGCGAGCCGATCCAAATCAGTCGTTGCAAATGAGTCTGCCTCTGGACGATCAGCTTGCACCAACGCGTCATCCAGCCTGACAGCAGCGCCTGTGAAGTACGGCACTGTTGATGGTGTGACCATGTTGGCCGTCTGACGGTAGTCGCCGGTTGCGATTCATCAATCGGTTAAAGCGGTCGTTTGGCTACGCTGAATCTTTGTATCGATTTGGATCGCACACTATGCAGACGACCCCCTTTCATGCGCCAATCTCAGAACATGTCTGGCGTACCCAATACCAGTGGTGCGAGGGCGGACACATGCAGGAGCCTTCCATCGAGGCCACTTGGGATCGGGTTGCGCTGGCCGTTTCGGGTGCAGAGGCGCATCACCACAATGATTGGCGCGAGCGTTTTCGGGCTATTTTGAGTGACTTTCGGTTCTTGCCTGCCGGCCGCATCCTGGCGGGTGCCGCGACCTCGCGCAGTAGCACTTTGTTCAATTGCTTTGTCATGGGACCAATGGAGGATTCAATCCCCGGTATTTTCAATGCCTTGCGCGATGCCATGGTGACGCTGCAGGCCGGTGGTGGGGTCGGGATTGATTTCTCGACCTTGAGGCCAGCAGGTGCATTAGCCATGTCCAGTGGTGGCGTTGCCACCGGGCCGGTCTCTTTCATGGCCATCTGGGACGAAGCGAACGCGGTGCTGGAAACGAACAACTTGCGCCGCGGGGCCATGATGGCCACACTGCGCTGTGATCACCCCGATATTGAGTCGTTTATAGACTCAAAAAATGCCAGAGGAACATTGCCGCATTTCAAGCTGTCGGTTTTGGTGACGGACGAATTCATGCGCGCTGTTGAGGAAGACGGCCCGTGGCCATTGGTCTTTCCCTTGGGCGGGAATTCCATTCCCGTGGGCGGTGAGGTGTGTGAACGGGTGTGGTCCGGTGGCATGACGCCACAACTTTGTCTGGTGCACCGGCGTCTACCGGCCCGCGCTTTGTGGGAGAAACTCCTGGAGGCGGAATATGCAAGTTCTGAACCCGCTGTTCTGTTCATTGACCGGATCAATAGTGCCAATAATCTTTGGTACTGCGAGAACTTGTATGCATCCAATCCTTTTGGGGAGATTCCTCTGCCCCCCTATGGGGCCTGTAACCTGGGCTCCCTCAATTTGACCCGGTTTGTGCAGCATCCCTTTGCCGAGCATCCGCGTGTCGATTTTGGTGATTTGCGTGCCGTTGCCTCTGTTGCCACGCGGTTTCTGGACAATGTGCATGATATTTCATTGTTCCCGCTCAAGGCCCAGGAGAAAGCAGCCGGAGCCAGCCGACGAATCGGACTGGGCATCACCGGTTTGGCCGATATGTTTGCCATGCTGGGTTTGCGCTACGGCTCGCAGGCGAGTATCAATCTGACCCACCAGATCATGAGCACGATCAGAGACACCGCCTACAGCACATCCATCGAAATAGCTCAGGAAAAAGGAGCATTCCCCGAGTTTGACAAGATTAAATATGGCGCCAGCCCCTTTGTACTGGCGCTTTCGCATGATATTCAGGATGCAATTTCTCAGCACGGCATTCGCAATAGCCATCTGCTGGCGGTGGCCCCCACGGGCTCCATCAGCTTGCTTGCCAACAATGTGTCGAGCGGTATTGAGCCCATTTTTGCATTCAAGACCAAACGTTGCGTGCGGGGGGCTGATGGCCAGGAAGTAACTTTTGATGTTGAAGATGAGGCGTGGCACCAATACAAAGCGTTGCATGGCGCCAGTGCAGCGTTGCCTGCGCACTTTGTGCAGTCAGTGGATGTCTGCGCAGAAGATCAGTTGCACATGATGGCCGTGGTGCAGTCCTGTGTGGATAACGCAATCTCCAAAACGCTAGTGCTGTCGGAAAGCGCCAGTGCGCAGGAAATAGGACTGGTCTTGTTGCAAGCTTGGGAACTGGGACTCAAAGGGATTTCTGTCTTCCGGAAGGGCCCCGGGGGGGGAGTCCGTTCTAACCGGTAAGGGCGTTGAATGAAGGCCCGCAACCGACCTGACTTTGAACGATCCAAATTTATTTGGTAAGGAGCACCGGGACTGCGGATTGATGCATGACCCGTTGGGCTACCGAGCCCAAGATCATGTTGCCCATAGCGCCCATGCCCCGAGTGCCCATGGCAATCTGGTCAACCTGCCTTTCGTTGGCGATGCGTACGATTTCATTGGCAATGACGCCATAAGCACGTGCTGGCTCACCAAGCTTGAGCCCTTGTGCCTTGGCTAACTCCATGGCTTTGGTCAGGACGGCATTTTGTTGCTGTTTTTGATCTTCTTCAATCTTCTGAATAGTGGCGACGCTGTAGTCACCATAAAAAATCGGTTCAGGGCTGACGCAGACCAGAATGGCCTCCAGGTCAAGGGACGCGCGAGCCATTTTCCCAACGGCCTCAATAGCCCGGTTGGCATGTTCAGATCCATCAACTGCGATCAGAATTTTCAGCATATTGTTCTCCTGTTTAGATATTTTTACTTAACCGTTTTAACCTAATATATCGTGTACTAATCGGGTAACTGCAAGGCGTGGTTGACGCGCTCTTTCAACTCCGGACCCGTGTAATGCGTCAGATCGCTTGCGACACATTTACGCAGCACTTTTTCAGCCGCGCTGGTTAAACAGGGCCTGATTTCACCCAACATTGGACTGGAGGCAATCAGCACGAGCCCGTTGCAGCGTTGCTCTGCCACGGCCTCGTTGAGATAGGCTGCAAGTTGTCGGGCAAAGCTGCCACGTTCTTTGGCGTGGGACTCGGTGTGTGGTTCAAACTGCGTGCCCGCATGCCCCGTGCGACCATGACCCTTGCCGGCTGCGCCCGTCAGATCGCCCCCGCTGGCCTCGCTCGAAATACTGGCCTGGGGAAAGACGAAATCAGCCAATTCGGTGAGTGTGTGATCAGGGGCATGGCGCTCGAAGCAACGGGCCCGATGGGAATCCGATATTAATATCCAGGTTTTTTCCATAATTTTTCTTTCATCTTGCGTTTGTTAAAACACAGGTACACCGGCATTGGGGCCGAGCATTCCTTCGTCAGCAGCTTGCTTGGGTGCCGTGGCAATCATGCAATCCGTGGTGAGAATCAGGCTGGCGATGGACGCCGCGTTTTGCAACGCCAGCCGTGTGACCTTGGCTGGGTCGATCACCCCCATTTGCAGCAGGTCTCCGTAAGTGCGAGTGGCCGCGTTGTAGCCAAAGGCCTGGTCCGGCTTCATCGACCCGGTTAAGAATCACGGATGGCTCATCACCCGCATTGCTCACGATGCGGCGTAGCGGCTCTTCAAGCGCGCGTGAAACCAGGCGAATGCCTGAAGTTTCATCAAGCGTACTGCCTGTTGGTTCAGCCAAAACACGACGTGTCCGCAGCAAGGCCACCCCGTCTGACAACTTGGTGGCACGCTCATCCAGCTTCTCGCGGTCGTAGTCACTGGTGGCCAACTCGCGTTCTCGGCGGATGGAGGCAATCCGCTCGCTGATCACCTTAGGCAACCCGGCACCACCGATCAACGTGGTGCTTTCTTTGGTCATCTCAGCGCGTGTGGCGCGTCCTAAATCTGAAAGTTTGACTTTTCCCAACGTCAAGCCAACTTGCAAGGGTCGACCTTCCTTCACGATTTCCTCTAACAGTGGTAGCAGATCCTTCAAGGACGTCAGACGGCCTTCACACAGCAAGATAGAGACATCTTCCAGTATCGCGCTTTGCCGTTCGGCATTGTTGATGAAGTAGGGCGATAGAAAGCCCCGGTCAAACTGCATGCCTTCAATTACTTCCAGCACACTGACCAAGCCGGAGCCATCTTCGATGGAGATGGCGCCTTCGCGTCCCACCTTGTCAATGGCACTGGCCAGCAGGTCGCCAATGGAACGGTCATTGTGGGCCGAGATCGCGGCGACGTGCGCAATTTCCTGAGAAGTGGCACAGGGCTTGGATATCCGTTTAAGTTCAGCGACCACCGTCTCGATGGCCAACTCAATGCCACGCTTTAAATCCATCGGATTCATGCCACCCGCCAAGTAACGCAAACCCTCCTGAATCATGCCGTGGGCCAGCACCGTGGCGGTGGTCGTGCCGTCGCCTGCCATCTCGCTGGTACGGGCTGCTACCTCGCGCAATAATTGCGCGCCCATGTTCTCAAACCGGTCTTCAAGTTCAATTGACTTGGCCACCAGTACACCTGAGTTCACGATCTGTGGCGGTCCGAAGTCACGCTCCAGAATGACGGTGCGCCCGCGCGGACCTAAAGTCACTTTGACGGCCTCTGCCAACGCATCCACTCCGCACCGAATTTTTTCTCGGGCGGCGTCGTGGAAGATGAGTTGTTTGGGTTTCATTGTCTCAATAGATTGGCCGGCTATGTGCAAATATTAGAGTTGGTGTTTGAGCGACCGGTTGACAAATCGCAACGGCACTGGTGAAGCGCTTTGCGTGCCGATTTAGTCATCTCACGTCGCATTTTTTCGATAGTTTTCGATGCCGCTCTTGAGTTGTTCAAGTGATTTGACAAACGACATTTTTAACTGATTCCAGGACTCCACGGTGCCTGACTTCAGCGTCATCAATTGCTGCTGTGTTTCACGTAACTTGGCTTCAAGTTTTTCAATCTCTTCGCCAAGCCGAACTTTGGTTTTTTGGTTGGCCGTTGCAGCCTTTGCTTTAAGTTCTGTAATAACATTTCTCAGGTCATCCACCTCCTTTTGTGCGGCTTGCGAATATGCCTCATGCTCTCCCTGGCTGACTTGGCCTGACGGAGCAGGTGGCTTCTGCAGTTGAGGTTGCGGTGGCTTGATCTTGTCGCATGCAACGCAGCTGACAGCCAAAACAACGACGACTCCGGTCATGGATAACAATCGTTTCATGGTGCTTCCTTTTTAAGCCTAATTCCGTACCTGCCAGCTACCATCTGACTGCCGACACGCGGTACCGAATAACTTGTCTTTTCTTCCGGCAATCACGGCATCAATGCTGTAATCCCGGCAAGGTCCTGAGGTGGTCTCAAAGGTGCGCGTGGGCACCACTACATATTGATTGCCACTGTCTGGATTTCTCCATGAAGAGGGGACGCCCGTTCTGACGGTTTCAAGTGTCTGTGCGGTTCTTAGTTTGTCGACTTCGGCCATCGAGTTGCCGACTGAGCCACCCACCGCGGCGCCGGCAAGGCTTCCCAGAATGATGGCCGCAGTGCGTCCATCACCATGGCCAACTTGCGACCCTAGAACACCGCCCAGCAAACCGCCAATCACCATGCCCGTTTGTTCCTGCTGGCTCTGATAGTTTGCACATCCAAAAAGCAGCAGGGCGCATATTCCGGCCATACCGAGAGATTTAAATTGCCACATACCAACACTCCTTTAGTCCGCATTGCTGGACGAACGATCGTTTGACTTTTATATGTTGCACCCCACTCCGTGAAGAATATTGAGAAACGTCAAAGATTCCAGCAGAAACTTTTTCCGAGCTTCCCGTTCTTGAATTGGTTTGTTTTTGCATTGCTGCTAATAGGGGGAAAGACGCCATCTCGTATGTCTTGTCAGACTTTGAGAATTCTCAAAAAAGAAAATTTCAGCTTTAATTAAAGTTGCCCGGGCGTTCGAAATTCATGGCGGCCTGACGGCGACAAGCCATACCTGGAGGAGATATCTTATGAGGTCAGATGCAGACTTAAAGGCGGATTTGATGGAGCGGCTGGACGCAATACCTGCCGTCAATGCCTCCGATATTGAAGTCATGGTTGACAACGGCTTGGTAACCTTGAGTGGTCAGGTTGACACGCATCAAACAAGATTTCAGGTCGAGCGAACGGCCAGGCGCGTGTCCGGCATGCGAGGTCTTGAGATCAACGTCAAACCCAGCCAGCTCGCTTCAAAAAAGCATCACCATTAGTTGGTTTGATGACAAATTATCTGGGTGGTCAGCCCTGCGACCTGCAGGGTTGAATGTTGTTTTATTCAGTCAGAGGGATCTTGCGCCGACTTGATTTGTTGTAGCAACTTTTGAACAGCTTCCTCGGTGTTTTTGCGCTGGACCAGGTCGGTTTCAAACTGCCAGTCTTTCAAGGACAGTGACAACTCGACGAGCGCATCGCGCAGTTCAAACAAAGATGAACTGATTTCCCCCATGACGCCTGCCATATTTGTTCTGGATTCTGAGTCTTTCATTACCCACCTCCTGATTCGTGACCTGGGCCAACTTTAGCGAGGCCAAGCCTGTTGATGGATGATTAATCGCAAATTGGCGCGTTGACTTCGGCAATCGCTACGCGCACGGCTTCCTCGACGTCGTCCAGAAAAACGAACTCCAGTTGTTGTCTGGCTTGTTGCGGTACATCTTCCAGGTCTTTTCTATTGCGCGTGGGGAGCATCACCATTTTGATACCGGCAGCCAGGGCCGCCAGCACCTTTTCCTTGATTCCGCCAACCGGTAAAACCAAGCCGCGCAGACTTATTTCGCCGGTCATCGCGACGTCGTTGCGCACCGGTCGGTCCATGAACAGGGAGGCCAGTGCAATGAACATGGCGACGCCTGCGCTGGGCCCGTCCTTCGGAATCGCTCCGGCCGGGACATGGATATGAACGTCCGTTTTTTCAAAAACAGCGGCATCTAAATTTAAAGTTGCCACTCTTGATTTCACCAGGGTCAGGGCCGCCTGTGCCGACTCTTTCATGACATCACCCAGTTGTCCGGTCAAGATCAGCCGGCCACTGCCGGCGGTGCGGCTGGCTTCGATGAACAGAATGTCGCCCCCGACGGGGGTCCATGCCAAGCCGGTGGCAACGCCCGGCATGCCAGCCCGCAAGGCAACTTCATTTTCGAACTTGGCCAGCCCGAGGACTTCTGCCAGGTCCGGCGCGTCAACGCGGGCCGTTTGGGTTTCACCCTCGGCAATGCGAACGGCGATACGGCGACACACGGCACCAATCTGGCGCTCCAGACTGCGCACGCCCGCTTCGCGTGTGTAGTCGCGAATGATGGCGGCAATGGCGCCGTCTGTGATCTCCAGTTGCTCGGGCTTGAGACCACTTTCGGCGAGTTGACGTGTTACCAGGTAGCGGCGCGCGATTTCGCGTTTTTCTTCCTGCGTGTAACCCGCCAGGTGCAAAACCTCCATGCGGTCGCGCAAGGGGCCGGGGATGGGGTCGAGTATGTTGGCCGTGGCAATGAACAGAACTTGGGACAGGTCGTAGGGGACTGCCAGGTAGTTGTCACGGAAGGTATTGTTTTGCTCTGGGTCCAGCACCTCCAGCAACGCGGCTGACGGGTCGCCATGAATGCCGGTGCCGAGCTTGTCAATTTCATCGAGCATCATGACGCAGCCACGGGTGCCAGCTTTTTTCAGCGCCTGAATGATGTTGCCGGGCAGGGCGCCAATGTAGGTGCGCCGGTGGCCGCGGATTTCTGCCTCGTCATGGACGCCGCCCAGCGACACCCGTACGAATTTGCGCCCCAGGGCTTTGGCGATGGACTGCCCGAGCGAGGTTTTGCCGACCCCGGGCGGTCCCACCAGGCAAAGAATCGGGCCGTGGCCGCCGGGGTTGAGCTTGCGCACGGCGAGAAACTCGAGAATGCGTTTTTTTACTTGATCGAGTCCGAAGTGATCGGCATCCAGCACGCGCCGCGCCTGCGCCACATCAATGGTGTCCGGCTCCGGAGTTTTCCAGGGTAATTCGACCAGCCAATCGAGGTAAGTGCGGACCATCGAATATTCGGAGGAGCCATCCGACATGCGCTCCAGCCGTTGGAGTTCCTTCTCCGCCTGCTTGGCCACTTCTTCCGGCATGTTCGCCTCGGCGATCATTTTGCGTAATTCGTTGATTTCAGCGGCATTGCCGCCCCCGTCTTCCCCCAGTTCTTTTTGAATCGATTTCAGTTGTTCGCGCAGCAAGAACTCTCGCTCCCGCTGTCCCAGACTGGCTTTGGTGCGCTTGTCGATGTCGCGCGAGAGCTCCATGACTTCAATGCGGTGCATCAGCATTTCAAGCACCCGGTCCATCCGCATTTTGAGATCCACCTCTTCCAGCAAGGCCTGTTTCTCGGACGCTTTGATGTCGACATAGCCGGCAACCAGGTCGGCCAGCATGCCCGGTGCATCGACGCCCTGGACTGCATTCACCATTTCCTGTGGCACTTGGGGCAGCAGCTGCAAGACCTCAACGGCACGTTCCTTGAGTCGCATGAAGCGCGCCTCAATTTCCTTGTCGTCTTTAACCACGGTTTCAGCAATACGCTCAATTTTTGCAACAGTGAACGGGAAGCCGTCCAGAAACCCGATCACGCGAAAACGTTGCTGGCCCTGACAAATGATGTGGTGCGTGCCATCGGGTGTGGTGACGTAGCGCAGGATGGAAGCAATGGTGCCGACGCGGGACAAATCATCCGGTCCGGGGGCTTCCACTTCCGGATTGCGTTGCATCAGGATGCCGATCGGCCGCTCCGCCTTGATGGCGTATTGGGCTGCTGCAATTGAGCTTTCACGACCGATGGCAATCGGCACAATCATGCCGGGGAACAGCACCATGTTGCGCACCGGCACAATGATAATGGCGTCATCGGGGATGGCGAGCGCTTTGCCGGATGATATTGCCTGTTCCGTCAGATCGACCTTACCCGTCTCGGGGCCTGCATCCTTGTCTTCCAGTAGGTTAATTTGATTCATTTCAGCCGCTCGAGGGTGAGTTTCAGGCAACCGTTTTCCAGCAGAATTTCAGTGAGTTGAAAGCTGCCGTAAGGCAATCGGATGCGGCGCTCAAAGCGACCATAAGGAATTTCCAGCCGGAGAATGGCGCCCGGACCCAAGCTGGCCCCAAATGAGCGCTCGCCGCGCACCACAATCGCCTGCTGCTCCAGGTTGACTTCAAAACGCTCCGGCGCGACCCCCGGTAGCGCGATGAGCAAGCCTACCTCGCGGTCGTTCACATACATGTCGACCGGCGGCTCCCAGCAGGGTGATTCGCTGGGCGGGCCAATCTGAAAAAACTGGCGATTGAGCCGGTCTGCCGTCTGAAGCAGTTCGACGGCTTCAGCCAGCATCCACGCGCTCGGGTCAGGGTGTCGCATTCATTTTCCTTTTCTTTTTCGTTTCCTTCTGGCAACTATCGAGACTGTTTTGCAAGCGTAAGTTCGCCCCCTCAGGGGATGCTTGATAAATCGCAAAAGGGCAGGCTGCCACTGGTTCGACTATGGGTCAAGCCATTGCCCTGCCATCGCGGCATGGTTCAGGCTCAGGGAGATTGCGCATGTTTTTTGAGAAACGTTTTTTAAGAACTATCGACAAGATTCGCACACAGGTCGCCGTGCCGCTGCGGATCGAGTTGTGGAATGGTCGTCAGTTTGACTTTTGCAGCAACCCCAGTGTGAAGGTCACCATACCGAGTTCATCGGCTCTGCGCTACTTCATATCGCCGAACCTGAACAAGCTGGGTGAAGCGTTTGTCGAGGGGCATATCCGGGTTGAAGGCTCACCTAAAAATGTGTTCGAAGTGGCCGAGGGTTTGGCGCGCACCGTAACGGCCGAATTCCCCTCTGTGTTTCAGTGGTTGACACATCACAGTCGGGATCAGGACCGGGAGGCGATTCAATATCACTACGATGTTTCCAATGACTTTTATTCGCTTTTTCTGGATCCGAATATGGTTTATTCCTGTGCCTACTATCGAGATGAGAATGACCCGCTCGATCTGGCGCAGTACCAAAAACTGGACCATATTCTGAACAAGCTGAGGCTCAAGCCCGGTGAAACCTTTCTCGATATTGGTTGTGGCTGGGGTGCCCTGGTTATTCGTGCGGCGCAAAAATATGGCGCCATCGCCACAGGCATTACCTTGTCACAAAACCAGTTCGATCGCGCCCAGCAACAAATTCGTCTTGCGGGTCTGCAGGATCGGTGCCGGGTCTTGTTGTGTGACTACCGCGATTTGAATGAACCCGGGACCTACGACAAGATCGCCAGTGTTGGCATGTTTGAACACGTTGGCCTGAAAAACTTGCCCGTCTATTTTGAAGCGGTTCACCGGCTTCTGAAAGATGATGGTCTGGTTCTCAATCACGGCATTACCACCAGCGATGTTGAAAGTCGCTGGATTGGTTTGGGGGCCGGTGAGTTTATCGATCGTTACGTGTTTCCTGATGGGGAGTTGCCACATGTTTCACTGGCGCTGAAAGAGATGGCCAGTGCGGGGCTGGAAGTGGTGGACGTCGAATCGTTGCGGCGCCACTATGCACTTACCTGTGAGGCATGGTCAAACAATCTTGAATCGCATCGGGCTGAAGCCGAGCGCATTGCCGGTGCGCGGCGTTACCGCATCTGGCAGATCTACCTCGCTGGCTGCGCCTATGGGTTTTCCAAGGGCTGGATGAATCTTTACCAGGTACTTTGCAGCAAGGCCGAAAACAACGCGCTGAGACAGCAGCCGCTGACACGCGACTACATGTATTCCCGTCCGTCATGAGCACTTCTGCCCCCTCACTGCTGGCGGGGTAAACGTTTATTTACCGTGCTCGTTCTGCTGGAGTATCGTTCGGGGGATGAAAAAACAAAGATTCTGGAATGTCGACCTGATTGAGTTGTTCAAACTTTGGATCAGCGACCTGTCGACATTCTTGATGACCATGGTGATGTTTTTTGGCCTGTCCTTGCCAATCGTCATACCGGCACTGATCATGTGGTATCTCATGTCGACCAACTGGAGCATCAGTCCGTGAGCGCGGACTCTTGACGTAACAGGGGGCTTTAGCGTCGCAGTTTGAGCAGGTTGGCAGACAGTGCCGTTCCGCACACAATGATGACGCCGCAGATCAGCATCCACAGCGAGACTGCTTCGTTCAGAAAAATGGCACCGTAAATCATCGCAAAGACCGGCACCACAAAGGTCACCGTCAGGGAACGGGCCGGGCCCACATTTTCAATCAAGCGGAAGAACAGGATGTAGGCCACGCCCGTGCACAACACGCCGACGGCCAGCAGGGCCAGCCAGGCGGTGCTGCCCGGCATGCGCTGCGGCCACAGCCACAGGGTGGGCAGCGCCAGCCCCAGTGTGGCGCCCAGCTGGCTGCCGGTGGCCGTCACCAGGGCGGGCAATCCGTTCAGGTGGCGTTTGGTGTAGCTGGCCGAGATGCCGTAGCACAGGCACGCCAGCAGGCAGGCCAGCACCGCCCAGCCGGTGGCCACCCCAGAGGCGTTGGGTTTGAAACTGGCTTTGTCCCAAGCCAGCAGGGCCACGCCGACAAAACCAATCACCAGACCCAGAATACGCAAACCATGCGGCCGGTCTTTGAGCCAGACCCACGCGACCAGCGCGCCAAACAGCGGTGCGGTGGCGTTGAGAATGGCGGACAGCCCGGTGCTGATGGACAACAGCGCAAACGAAAAGCAGGCAAAGGGAATGGCGGAGTTGAGCAGTCCGATGAAAAAGACTTTTTTCCAGTGCCGGGCCAGTTGCGGCCCCAGGCCGCGCCAGAGCAACAGGGGCAGTAAAAACAGCGAAGCAATCGCCACCCGTACGCCAGCGGTCGGCAGGGCGCCGAATTCAACGGCACCCAGACGCATGAACAGAAAAGACGAGCCCCAGATCGCGGCCAGCAGCACAAACTCGGTCAACCACGGTTTTTGCGGCTGGGGTGAATTCAACGCGTGCCTTCGAGGTGCAGCAGGGCGGTCTTGCGCTCCAGTCCGCCGGCGTAACCGGTCAGGGCGCCGTTGGCCCCCAGCACGCGGTGGCAGGGCACCACGATGCTCAAGGGGTTGCGGCCAACCGCGCCACCCACGGCGCGTACCGCAGCGGGTTTGCCCACCCGTTGACTCAGCTCGCCATAGGTCACCGTGGTTCCGCTGGGGACGCTCAGCAGGGCGCGCCAGACGGCTTGCTGGAAATCGGTGCCCCGGTCAAGCGCCAGCGGCAACTCAAAGGTCGTGCGATGGCCGGCAAAATACTCGCTCAACTGGGTCTTGGCCAGCTGTAACACCGGGTGATCAGTCGCCACCGGCCAGGTCGAGGTGTCGGGCTGGTGGCGTTGGCCGTCAAACCAGACGCCGACTAATTGCTCGCCTGTGGCGGCCAGAATGATGCGGCCGAGCGGACTGTCATATCTTGCTTGCAGGGTGGATGTTGCATGCTTCATGTTAATTTGCCTTGTGGCCCCCGTGTAATATGTGTAACCAGCTATTAATTTGATAGCGTCTATGACGGCGTCCGGGGTAACATGGCTTGTCAATCTGACTGGACCTCAACGGATGCCATGCAGAGAATGATACGCGTGCACGGGTCTGCAGCCCCGGTTGCTGCCGCCGCTTGACCGCTGTTCAGGGCCTTTCCCTGACGCGCTGGCGGCCTACAATCCAGTGCAAAAATTAATGACAAAATTCTTTTCAGGGAACCCTGCCATGCAATTATCAGCTTCCATTTTCAAGGCCTATGACATTCGCGGTATCGTGCCCGCCACGATTAACGAGGCGGTGGCCGAGGCGCTGGGCCGGGCCTTTGGCACCGTGGCGCGCAGTGAAGGTGAAACCTGTGTCGCCGTAGGCCGCGATGGCCGTCTCAGTGGCGCAGCTTTGAGCGCAGCGCTGATGCGGGGTCTGGTCGCCGCCGGGGTGGATGTGATTGACGTCGGCATGGTGACCACGCCGATGCTGTACTTTGCGGCCAACACCCTGTGCACCAGCGGCATTCAGGTCACCGGCAGCCACAACCCCAAGGACTACAACGGCTTCAAGATGGTGATGGCCGGGCGCGCGATTTACGGCGACGAGATTCAGGCCTTGCGCAGCATGATGGAAAACGAGACCTGGTCGTTGCTGCCGGGTGCACAGATTCGGCAGATCGACGTGCTCGCGGCCTACCGGGAGCGCATCGTCGGCGACATCAAGTTGGCGCGCCCGATGAAAATTGTGGTCGATTCGGGCAACGGCATTGCCGGTGCGTCGGCGCCGGACATTTTGCGGGCCATTGGCTGTGAGGTGACCGAGCTGTTCAGCGAGGTGGATGGCAATTTCCCCAACCACCATCCCGACCCGAGCAAGCCCGAGAATCTGCGCGACCTGATTGCCGCGCTCAAAGCGAGCGATGCTGAAATCGGTCTGGCCTTTGATGGCGATGGCGACCGGCTCGGTATCGTCACCAAAGAGGGCAATAACATATATCCCGACCGCCAGATGATGCTGTTCGCGCAGGATGTACTGTCGCGCGTGCCGGGTGGCACCATTTTGTTTGACGTGAAGTGTTCGCAGCGCCTGGCGCCCGCGATTGTGGCCGCCGGTGGCAAGCCGCTGATGTTCAAGACCGGCCACTCGCTGATCAAGGCCAAGATGAAAGAGGTCAACTCGCCGCTGGGTGGCGAGATGAGTGGCCACATCTTCTTCAAGGAGCGCTGGTTTGGTTTTGACGACGGCACGTATGCGGGCGGTCGCCTGCTGGAGATTCTGAGCCAGTCGCCGGATGGCAATGCCGTGCTGAACGCGCTGCCCACCAGTTTTTCCACCCCTGAGTTGAATGTCAAATGTGCCGAGGGCGAACCCCACATTTTGGTGGATCAATTGGTGGCGAGCGCCAACTTTGCCTCCCCCGCCGTGGTTTGCACGATTGACGGTCTGCGCGTCGACTGGCCCGATGGTTTTGGGCTGATTCGGGCCTCCAACACCACGCCGGTGCTTGTGCTGCGCTTTGAAGGCCACACGCCGGAAGCCCTGCACCGCATTGAAGGCGAGATGCTGGCGCTGTTGCGCACCGTCAAGCCGGGCGCTGTGCTGGATCAGGCCGCGCATTGAAGATTCTGATCGTCAAGCTTTCTTCGCTTGGCGATGTGGTGCATGCCATGCCGGCGGTGCAAGACATCCGGCAGGCCTACCCCGAAGCGCAGATCGACTGGGTGGTGGAGCGCGGTTTTGCTCCGCTGGTGCAACGCTGCGCCGGCGTGCATCGCGTCATTGCGTGCGAGTTGCGGCGCTGGCGCAAGTCGCCTTTCTCCACGCCGACCCGTCTGGCCTGGCAGGCCTTTAAGGCTGAGTTGCAACACGAGCAGTACGACGCCGTGATTGATCTGCAGGGTTTGAGCAAATCCGCACTCGTGTCCTGGCTGGCACTGTTGGCACCAAAGGGCCAGCGCTTCGGCCTGGCCAATCAGACGGAAGGCTCCGGTTTTGAAGCGCCTGCGCGCTGGGTGGCGGATGTGGCGATTGCGCTGCCGCCGCACATTCATGCCGTCACGCGCTCGCGTGAGTTGTGCGCCCGCGCTTTGGGCTATGGCCTGCCAGAAATACAGTCTTTTGGGCTTCTAGCCCAGATAGATAAAGCGCAGACAGCTATTAAAAGTGAAGCAAATGAGGCCGCTTGCCGGTATGGTGTCGTGGCGCTGGTGCATGGCACCTCCCGCGCTGACAAGCAGTGGCCGCTTGCGCATTGGCTTGCTTTGGGCCAGCGACTGAACGACTGCGGCTACGCCGTGGTTTTGCCGCATGGCAGTGATGAGGAGCAGAGATTTGCGCAGGAAATCGCCAGCGGTCTGGCGCACGCGCAAGTCTGGCCCCGGCTCGGGCTCGACGCCCTGACCGATGCGCTGGCGGGTTGCGCCGGTGTGATCGGCGTGGACAGCGGCTTGAGCCACATCGCGGTGGCGCTCGATTTGCCGCATGTGCAAATCTACAATTTTGACACGGCGTGGCGCACCGGGCCCCTTGTTGCGCAGGCGGAGTTGATCGACGGCCAAAGTCCGACGCGGCGCCAGCGCAGCGTGTTTGCGCGGCCCACGCCATCCGTGGACGTGGTCTGGCAGGCCTGGCGGGCGGTGTCGGGGGGTCTTTCCGCAGCGCCAGCGGCGGTCGACGCGACGCTATGACGCGCCTGCTTTATTCGTTGTTGATGCGGCTGGCCCAGCCGTTTGTGCGCCGCAAACTGGCGCGGCGCGGCGTGCAGGAGCCGGGTTACCTGGAGGCGATCGAGGAGCGCTTCGGTTATTACCCGGTCCAGCCCGAGGCGTCACGGACCCCCACCATTTGGGTGCATGCCGTGTCGCTCGGTGAAACGCGCGTTGCCGCCGTGCTGCTGGCACGCTTGCGCGAGCGCTTGCCCGGCATGCGCCTGCTGCTCACGCATGGCACGGCCACCGGCCGCGCTGAAGGCGCCAAGTTGCTGCAGCCGGGCGACCTCCAGACTTGGCAGCCTTGGGATACCCCGGCGGCGGTGCAACGTTTTCTTAACCAATTCAAACCCAGCATCGGCATCCTGATGGAAACCGAAATCTGGCCGAACCTGGCCGCCGGCTGCCAGCAGGCGGGGGTGCCGCTGGTGCTGGCCAACGCGCGCTTGAGCGACAAGTCGCTGCAGCAGGCGCGCCGGCTGGCGTGGCTGGCGCGGCCAGCCTATCGCCGTCTGGCCGCCGTCTGGGCGCAAACGCAGGATGATGCTGCGCGACTCAAACTCTTGGGTGCCGACGTGCAGGGTGTCTTCGGCAATCTCAAGTTTGACGCCACGCCCAATGCCGAGCAGTTGGCCACCGGCCGCGCCTGGCGGGGCAGGGCCGGCCGGCCGGTCGTGATGTTTGCCAGTTCACGCGAGGGCGAGGAACTGGTATTGCTTCAGCTCTTAGCGTCTTTTAAGCCTCTAGCCCCCGTCGATAGTGCGCAAGAAGCTATTAATTCAGTAGCAAGTAACGTGCAGTGGCTGATCGTGCCACGCCATCCGCAGCGTTTTGAGGCGGTGGCCGCGCTGATCGAAAGTCATGGTTTTAGCGTTTCGCGCCGCAGCGACTGGGCGGATGGGCCCGCCGCGGAGGAGGGAGCCGAGGCGATTTGGCTGGGCGACTCGCTGGGCGAAATGGCGCTCTATTACGGTCTGGCGGATGTCGCCTTGCTGGGGGGCAGCTTTGAGCCGCTGGGGGGGCAAAACCTGATTGAAGCCGCAGCCTGTGCCTGCCCGGTGGTGATGGGGCCGCACACTTTTAATTTTGCCGAAGCAGCCGAACTGGCGCAAGCGGCCGGGGCGGCACTGCGGGTGTCATCGCTGCAGCAGGCGGTGGCCGTGGCGCAGCAACTGGCGAACGACCCGGCGGCTCAGCAAGCCGTGGTCAGTGCGGCCGCCCGCTTTTCCAGCGCCCATCGTGGTGCCGTCGAAAAAACGGTCAGCGCGGTACTGGCCTTACTGGACCAGCAGGGTGTTGACGCTCTGTAAATCGTCGGCCTTGAGTGTGCCGTTGGCCTGGCGCAACTTCAATCCGCCCACCAGCACGTCATAGCGCGCCTTGGCCAGATCGCGTTTGGTCTGGAACAGCTGGCTTTGGGAGTTGAGCACGTCGATGTTGATGCGCACCCCCACTTGGTAGCCCAGCTTGTTGGCGTCCAGCGCGCTCTGGCTGGAGGCCTCGGCCGCTTCCAGCGCCTTGACCTGGCCTTGACCCGACAGCACCCCAAAGAAGGCGGTGCGGGTGCTTAACGCCACCGAGCGTTTGGCGCCGTCGAGGTCACTGCGGGCTTTCTCTTCCAGTGCCAGGGTTTCCTTGATGCGGTTCTGCGTAGAAAAACCGGCGAACAGTGGCAGGTTGAATGACAGGCCGATCGAGCCGGCATTGACGCGGGAGCCGCCAGGCCCGTTCACGCTGCCATCCAGATTGTTGGTGGCGCCATAACTGGCGACCAGATCCAGGGTCGGCTTGTGACCGGCTTCTGCCTTGTTGGTTTCTAACTGCGCCACGTCCAGTGCAATCTGGGTTTGCTTGATGCTGGGGTGGTCAACTTCAGACTGTTGAACCCAGACGTTGACATCATTGGGCAACAGCGCCGGCAGTGTCAGGGGCTGAGCCAGGGGTTTGGGCTGGGTATCGCTTTTGCCAGCCAGCTGGTCAAGGGCAATTTTCTTGACGCGGAGGTCGTTCTCGGCGGCAATCTCCTGGGCCGTTCCAAGGTCAAACCGGGCCTGGGCCTCGCGCGTGTCGGTGATGGTGGAAGTGCCGACTTCAAAGTTGCGTTTGGCCGACGCCAACTGTTCGCCCACAGCGAATTTTTGGGCCTGGACAAAGGTCAGGCTGTCCTGTGCGGCGAGCACGTCAAAGTAAGCCTGGCTGACACGCACGATCAAATCCTGATCGGCGGCGGCCAACTGGGCTTGGGCGAGATCGACTTGTTTGAGACCTTGCTTGTAACCCGCCCAGTTGCCGGGCCGGTACAAAGGCTGCGACGCGCTCACGGTGGCATTTTCGGTGCCATAGGAGCGGTCGCTTCGGGTGCCTGCGTCTGGAGTGACTTCTTGCGTGGAGCGTGAAACCCCGATCGCCAGGCCCGCCGTGGGCAAGATACCCGCTTTGGCCTGGGCAGCCTTGGCCAGGGTGGCGTCATGCAGCGACTTGGACGACTGATAGGACGCATCAAAGCCGCGCGCCGACTCGTACAGGTCCACCAAACTTTGCGCCTGCACCGGCAGGGCCAACGCAGCGCTGACGGCAATAAACAGGGGTAACAGACGGAACGTTTTCATGGTGAGCCTTAGAGTTATGTGCATCGGCAGTAGGGGCAGGCAAGTCAGAGCGTGTTGACCGGGGGGCTCAATATCGTGGAATGCTGGGGTCTAGCTCGGCGGACCAGGCGTTGATGCCGCCGGCAATATTGGCAACGTGGGTAAAGCCCCTGGCTTTCAAAAAGGCCGCTACCTGCATGCTGCGCCCACCGTGATGACACAGGCAGGCAATCGGTTGCTCGGGGTCGAGTTCATTCAAACGTGGCGGAATCACCCCCATCGGAATGGTGATCAGCTCAAAACCGTCCGCCTTGATGCTGGCCACCTGCAACTCAGAGGGTTCGCGGACATCCAGCACCACGGGCGAACCATGGGCGCGAGCTGTTTCCAGCCAAGCGGCCAATTGAGAAGGACGAATTTGAGTAACCATAGGTTCAAAAATGAAAAGGTGAAGGCTCAGGGAAATTGAGCAGGCGGGGTGCGACCGTATCCCAGGGCTGGCTGGTTTTGAAGTCGGCCTCGCCCGTGCGGGTAACGAGGGTGGCGCGCATCATGGGCTCATCACCCACGATGGCGATGAGTCGACCGCCCACCTTCAGGTTCGCGAGCAGGGCGGGCGGCACTTCGGCCACCGAGCCACTGAGGACGATCACGTCAAACGGACCTTCTGCCGGGGTGCCTTTGGCGCCGTCGAACTGCCGAACTTCGGCATTGGTGATGCCGGCTTTTTGCAAATTGGTGCGGGCCATGGCGGCCAGCTCAGGATTGATTTCCAGTGAAATCACGCGCTGGGCACGGTGCGCCAGCAGGGCGGCCATGTAGCCGGAGCCAGCGCCGATTTCCAGCACTTTTTCATGTTTTTGAACGGCAACGTCCTGCAACATCCGGGCTTCGACGCGAGGTGCGAGCATGCATTGGTCGTGGCCCAAGGGGATTTCCATGTCGGCAAAGGCCAGTGCTTTGTGTGCCAAAGGAACAAAGTCTTCACGTTTGACGACCGACAGCAAGTGCAACACGTCAGCATCCAAAACGTCCCAAGGACGAATTTGTTGTTCGATCATGTTGAAGCGGGCTTGTTCAAAATTCATTCAGGTACTCCAGGGGGTATATTAACCGATTGTGTAAAATTTTACCCGGCGGCGCTTTCGGCAAAATTTCTTTCAATGCCTTTATTAGCGTCTGTAGCGGAGGCGCAGTCATTGCGCCAGGTCATCCATCGGTTCATGCTGCAATATTTTCAGCGGAGACAGGGTTGCTGCTCGGGCTAACACTCAGGCCATAGAGAAGCGTTTCAACCTGCACGGAGAGGTACTCTTCGGGAACCAGTTGCACACCCGTGGTGCAAGTGCCCAAAGAATGCTTCCACATGGCAAGAAACAGCATCGGGGCCAATACGATGTAAACCCCGTACTTCATATCGATCGGGCGGAACTCGCCGCGGTCCACGCCGCGCTGCAACACACGCTGGATCAGTTCGTTACCCGGTTGCATCACCTCGTGCTCGTAAAAAGCGGCCAGTTCCGGGAAGTTGCGTGCCTCGCTCATCATGAGCTTGGTGATGCCCGAGGCCTTGGTCGAGCCGATCCGCTCCCACCAGGCGGTCATGCAATAGCGCAGCATGTCGGCCGTGCTGCCTTGAAAGTTAACGAACTCGGCATTCCACTCGACGAAGCGGCCGGAAATGTTCTCGCGTACCACGGCCTTGAATAATTCTTCCTTGCTGGCGAAATAAAGAAAGAGTGTGCCTTTGGACACACCGGCCCGCTTGGCGACCTCTTCGGAGCGGGTGGCGGCGAAGCCTTTTTCTACAAACAATTCCAGCGCGGCATCGAGCAGTTCGCCCGGACGCGCATCCTTGCGGCGCTCATGCTTGGCGTGTGCCGCTGTGGGGGTATTACAAATCAGCTTGGAAAGGGGCATAAATATTAATGACTAACTGGTTATTAATGTAGCTTCTGACCGGCGGACTGTCAATCAGGGAGAGGCCATCTGGACACTTGATCCGGCCTTACTTGAATCGGGGTTGCCAGGACAACCGAATGAATAAACATTTGCCGGCGCGTAAGATTCAAGGGTCGATTTGACCACCAGTATTGAACGGAGAACCCCCATGTCAGAAACCTTTCAAACCATTACCCTGGGTGGTGGCTGCTTCTGGTGCACGGAGGCTGTATTCGTGCGAGTTCGCGGTGTGGAGGATGTCGAGTCGGGTTACAGCAACGGGCAGACTGCACAACCCAGTTATGAGCAAGTCTGCACCGGCACCACGGGCCACAATGAGGTTGTGAAACTGGTCTTTGACCCGGCTCAGATTAGTATGCGTGAAATTCTTGAGATTTTCTTTGTCATTCACGACCCGACCACGCTGAATCGGCAGGGGCATGACAGCGGCACCCAATACCGCAGTGGCATCTATTTTTCGACCCCGGAGCAGGAGACGGTTGCCCAGGACCTCATTCGCGAGATGAGCCAGAGCGGGGTCTACAGCCAGGCCATCGTCACCGAAGTTTTGCCGCTGACCAACTACTGGCCGGCCGAGAGTTACCACCAGGACTTTTTTGAAAAAAATCCGGGCCAAGGCTACTGCGTTGCCGTAGCCGCACCAAAGGTGGCGAAGTTTCGCAAGACCTTTGCGCGTTTGGTGCGGGATTGAGCCGTAACCGATTTGATTTGGCGGGACTGGTCCGCAGCGTCGGTCAAGACGCGCAAGGAGGTTTTCTGGTGTGGCGGTTGTTGATGTCGCCGCTGTTCAGGGGCCGAGTCAGACAGTACACTTTGCGCTGATTACTTGCCGCAGCACAAAGAAAGCGGCAAACTGCGTAATCAAAAAACACTTGAACCAACCATAAGGACGAACCATGAAAAAACTCGCATCACGTAGTCGCACCATCGTTTTAAGCCTTAGCGTTACGGCTGCCTTATTGGCCAGCGGCTGCGCCGATATGACGCCGGCGCAGCGCAGTGCCGCCATTGGCGGGGGAGTGGGTGCCTTGGCCGGCGTTGCCATTGGCGACAGCCGGGAGTCTGCAGCCATCGGTGCCGGTGTCGGGGCGCTGGGTGGCTACATCTGGTCTACGCAGATGGCCAAGAAGAAGGCTGCGATGGAACAAGCCACGGCCGGCACTGGTGTGGGGGTAACGCAGACTGCCGACAATCAGCTCAAGCTGAACATTCCGAGCGATATTTCGTTTGACACGGGCCGATCCAACATCAAGTCGAACCTGCAGCCGATCCTGGACCAGTTTGCGCAAGGCTTGAACAGCCAGCCTAATACCGAGATCCGCATCGTCGGACATACCGACAGCACCGGATCTGATACTACGAACAACTCGCTGTCGGTCAACCGTGCTGCCAGCGCGCGTGACTACCTGGTTTCACGCGGCGTGGACGGGCGTCGTATCCAGATTGATGGCCGTGGTGAACGGGAGCCCATTGCGGACAATAATACCGATGCGGGACGCGCCAAAAATCGCCGTATCGAGATCTATCTGGCAGAGCGCGCAGTTGCCCGTTAATAATCGGCGACTTACACCAAAAAAAGGGCTGCGGCCCTTTTTTTGCGACCTTAGCTTGCAGAGGTGGCAAAGCCTTGGGTCTTCTAAAATAGCTCTCTTTGTCATTACCTGCCTGCCTCGCCATGAATATCACGGTTAACGAAGAACTGCTTGCCTACATCGATCCTCTGACCCCCGACGAACACGACGCCCTGGAGCGTAGCCTGCTGGCCGAAGGCTGCCGTGACGCCTTGGTGTTGTGGGGTGATGTGCTGGTAGACGGGCATAACCGTTATGGCATTTGCAGCAAGCACGGCATCCCTTTCAATACCGTGCAGAACAGCCGATTTGAGTCCATTGACGATGTCCATTTGTGGATGATTGACCAGCACCTGGGACGGCGCAGCGTGTCTGATTTTCAGCGCGGTGTGTTGGCTTTGCGCAAGAAGGACATCCAGGCCTCGCGCCAGCAGCCAGCGCTGAGCGAGTCGCCAACTGCGGGATCTAAGGCGCCGGAACCCTTGATCACTCGCGACGCCATTGCCAAGGCAGCGCGCATCAGCAGCAACACCATCAGTCAGATCGAAAAAATCCAGAAGTCGGCTACGCCCGAACTGGTGGCGGCAGTGAAGTCAGGCACGATTTCCATCAACGCGGCGGCCACCGTGGCCTCCTTGCCCGTTGAAGAGCAGGTGGCCGCCGTGGCTGGTGGGAAGAAAGAGCTGCAACAAGCCGCCCGGCAAGTGCGAGAGGCCAAGGCTGTTGCGCGCTCCGAGCCGGAGTCGTCTGAGGGCGTGATTGCTCGACTCAAGCAAACGATCACGCAACTCAGTGCAGAGAATGCTGAGCTCCGGGCCAAGTTGGCTGCGCTGAACGCTTGATTTTCTTGGGTCTGGACGGGGTGGTCCCTATCCGGCCAGAGCTGTCCGTAACATTGTCATCAAACGGCGATGCATTTAATGCGCCGACCGCATACTCAAAAACACCCTACAGGTAGTCATGGAAACATATATTCTGCTGATCTTGACCGCCTTTGGCGCCTACACGCTCAAATCGAAAGACCAAAACCGGCGCATTGCCTTGCTAGGAAGCCATCTCGGGAAGCACCAGATTGAAAAACTGATGGAAAGTCTGACGGATGGTTACTTGCGGGCGTTGGGTGAGTCGGATCCAGAGCGGCAGGCGCAAGTCTGGAATTTGTTGACGACTTCCGAGGCAGCGCTCTGTGAGCAGTTCAACCGCTTTGTCAGTGATTTTTCCAAGGTCGATGAAGCAGATGCGCGCGTGAGTAAATTGGCCATAGCCATCCCGTATGCAGACAAGCTTTTTCCGAGTGCCACGTTTGATTTGCGTAAAGCCCTGAGCATTCATGCGCAAGGGATTGCCAATGCCGTGAACAGCAGCCTCAATCAAACACCCAAAAGCAAAGCCTTCACAATGTCAGCTGAACTGTTTTTGATGCAACACACCTGTCACTGGTTCTGCAGATCGAAAACCGTGGCCTCGGCACGAATGATGGCTCGACACAAAACATCGTATGACCAAGTGCTGGCGTCTGTGTCCCCTGCGACACGTAATGCTTATTGCGCCTTGATGGGGCGCTGAGCACGACGGGCTGGAGTCCGGGTCGCCCATGACAGGCGAACCGACTGATTCAATAAAGATGATTCCGCTCCGGCGCGCAACCGGGCGGAACTGGATTCTTGATTTCAGTGAACGACCATCAGCGTGAAGGGGAATACATAAGCCTGCAGCGTGACAAGGATGCCCACCAGACAGGCCAGTGCGATCGAATGGAAGAACACATAGCGCAGGATGTCGCCTTCATGGTTAAACCAGCGCGTGGCGGTGGAAGCGACCACAATCGATTGGGCGTCAATCATCTTGCCCATCACGCCGCCCGAGCTGTTGGCTGCACCCATCAGGTTGGGCGACAAGCCCAACTGCTCAGCCGCGACCCGTTGCATACCGCCAAACAACACGTTCGACGCGGTGTCGGAGCCGGTCATGGCCACGCCGAGCCAGCCCATCAAAGTACCAAAAAATGGATAGAACACGCCGCTGTTGGCAAATGCCAGACCCAGCGTGGTATCGGTGCCCGAGAAGCGGGTTAACGTGCCCAGACCCAGCATCAAAACAATGGTCATCAGCGAATAACGCACCAGCCAGAAGGTGCGACCGAAGGTACGTATGATCTCCATCGGTTTGTATTTCATAACCAGCGCGCCGATGATGGCGGCCAGCAAAATGCCCGTGCCGGTGGCAGACAGCAGGTTGAGCACGTAGACTGCGGCCTCAGGATGCGGCGTCGGCACTACCGGGGGCATCTTCATGATCAGGTTATGCAGGCCGTCAATCGGGAACTTGGGCGCGAAGATATTGTTCAGGAAGTTCTTCACGGGCGGCAAGCCCCAGACGAATACGAACACGGTCAGGATGGCCCATGGCGTCCAGGCTTGAATCAGCTCAGCGCGCGAGTATTTCTCAATAGCCACCGGCGCCTTGGCCTCGCCACCGTCGGTCTCGTGACCCTTCAAGTTAGGGGATGTCCAGATTTTCTTGGGCTGCCAGACGCGCAGGAACAGGATCAGCGAAACCATCGAGACGATGGCCGCAATGATGTCCACCAGTTCTGGTCCAATGAAGTTGGACACCAAATATTGTGGAATGGCAAATGACAGGCCGGTGACCAGAATCGCGGGCCAGATTTCCATCATCGCCTTGCGTCCCGCAAAGGCCCAGATCAACCAGAATGGCACCAGCAGCGAGAAGAACGGCAGTTGCCGCCCAATCATTGCGGTGACTTCCATCAGGTCGTAGCCATGCACTTTGGCCAGCGTGATAACCGGTGTGCCCAGCGCGCCGAATGCGACCGGTGCGGTGTTGGCAATCAAACTCAGGCCCGAAGCCGCGAGCGGCGAGAAGCCCAGGCCGATCAAAATGCCGGCAGTCACTGCTACTGGCGTGCCAAAGCCTGCCGCGCCTTCAAAGAAAGCGCCAAAGCAAAAGGCGATCAGCAGCAGCTGCAGCCGACGGTCATCGGTGATACCCGACAGTGAAGCTTGCAAGATCTTGAAGCTGCCGTTTTGCTCTGCCAGTTGCTGCAAAAAGATGATGTTGAGCACAATCCAGCCAATGGGCAGCAGGCCGGTAAAGCCGCCATACATCGCCGCCGTTCCCGCTATGCTGGCAGGCATGCCATAAGCGAATACGGCAACCAGCACGGCGGCCAACAAACCGAGACCAGCCGCAATGTGGGCCTTGATATGAAGAAATCCTAATGCCACAAGCATCACCACCACAGGCACGGCCGCCAGCAAGGTGGAAATGACCATATTTCCAAACGGGTTGTATACCTGTTGCCAGACCATGATTTTTTTCCTGAACGTTATATTGGGTTGACGTTGGCATGCGAGCGCGCCAGCGGTCGAGTGAGTGGGTAACTCATCGCGAACGAGACTATAGGGGCAAAGCAGGCCTGGCTAAGGTTGAAATTTCTTCAGGCGAGGCCTGACAATAATTCAGTCTTGTCGCTGGTCACAGTCTGAGGTCGCTAGTCAGTTAGAAGCAGTTCCGATTGAAGCGGGAACAGAAATAGCACAAGCATAAAAAAACCGCCTTAAAAGGCGGTTTGATAAGGTTGTGGCTGCGACCGCTGGATTAGCTTGACTACATGAAGTTACGCGTATGCAGGGCGGACAGTTGTTGTGCTGCTTCTTTGCCAAAACCGAGTTTTTCCAGTCGTGCCTGTCGTCCCGCGGCCATGTCCAGCATCAACTCTTGCACCCGAACATAACCGGCTGCAATGGCCGTGGGTGTCAATTCTCCCGCTGCCAGCAGGATCAAGGCATCAAACACTTCTTCGTTCAGTCCGGACGTGCCTGACAGGGCATCGTTGCGTGATTGCACGGCGTTCGCCAACCGGGTCCGGAACTGGGGCTCCTGTTCCAGCCGCGACATTAAATGCATCATGCCGAACGCCACGTGACGGGCTTCGTCCCGTGCTGCCAGCCGTGCCACCTGTCGCGTCACGGGATCAGGCGCATGGGCGTGGAGGAAGTGCAGCAAGCTGACAAAAGTGCCTTCGCCCAGCACCGCCAGCAAAAATTGCGCGATCGAAAAATCAGGCTCATCCAGCAGCGTTTTCAGAGAAGTTTGTCCGCCCGCGGTTGAGAGCGCCGGCTCCCGGCTTTTCAGGCGCAAACGCCGCGTGAACACGTGGATGTGGCGCGCCTCATCGGCCACCTGAATCGCCAGCAGGGCTTGCACTTCGCGAAAATGCGGATGCAATTGCCCCAGAAAACGTGCTGGCACGATCAAGGCGGCCTCTTCGTTTTCGATCATGTAGGTCAACACCTGCACCACCGCATCTTCCACGATGTCCGGCAGCTCAAAAGGCGCGTCCCAGTCAATCACCGCATCGGGGTTCCACTGTGCCGCCACCGCCTGCGTGTACAGATCGGCGGCGCTGTCGGACCAGACTTCCATTTTTTGATCGAGCCGAAAATGCATGGCGGGCGACCCCGCTTCCACCGTCGCACCCCGAGCCGCTAGGCCCCAGCAAGCCTGGGCTTGCCCGGCCACTGCGCCTTCAACCGTCGGGTTAGCGTGCCCCGTGTGCATGGCACCGCGCCAACGGCCGATTTCGGCCTCGCCCCGCCTCACGCGTGCCATCGTCCGCCCGCCCTGTTCAGACACGGCGAATTGATGCCCTTGACTGCGGCACCAGGCTGACAACTGGGCTTCCCACCCCGGGCAACGGCCGATCACACCGATTTCGTCACCGAGGGGCACGTTCAATAGGCCGTGTTTGACCAATAAATGGGCGCCCGCATCGAGCCCCAAATTTTCAATATCGATAATCGGTAGCAAGGATGTTTCCTTCAGCGTCATAAAACCTTTCGTCGTCGGTCGCCCGAATCAGTAAATCGTAACCACTGGTGCGACCGGGCAGCCAGGTTTTGAGTCCTTCCAGTTCTAGCAGGGGGCGCACTAAAGGGTCTTCCCAGCGCATTGCCAGCAGCAGCTCGGTAAAGCGGGCAATTTTGTCTTCGGGTGCGCCGGGGCTGACGGTGAAATTGCAGTGATCGTAGTGGCCAGTGCGCGCCACGATACGGGTGGCACTGGCCGGCAACAGGCCTTCACGCGAGAACGCCATGTGGTTGCCGTCGATCATCCAGGCCGCATCAATTTCGCCTGCCATCAAGGCCAGTGCTGCCTCGCGTTCGCCGCCAATATGGTCGCCGTGTTTTCCGCCCAACACGTCGAAGCGTCTGGCCGTGTAATCGCGCCCTGCGGTCAAGCCATGTTGGCGCAAATGGTCGAGCGGAATCAGGTTGGCTTGTGGTGAATCGATGGCCCCGAAACCGATGACTTTGTCCGTCAACCTGGCCAGATCGTCACTCGCTGCAACCGCAGAGTCGCTGCGCACCACCAACACTGACGTGAGATCGCAGTCGGTGTCGCGCATCGCTACGGCGCGGGCTGTTTGACCGCGGGCACGGGCCATGCGATCGGCTCTGACCCAGGCCAGCGGTGAGTTCCAGGCTATGGCGATGCTGCCGTCGAATTGCGCTTCAACCTGACGTTCGTAGTTGGAATAAAGAACGTAGTCGAATTCGAAATCATGACGTCGGAAATACTCTTTAAATCCTTCCCAGATCGTCACAACCTTGGGTGCATAAGCAACGGCACCCATCATCAATGGTGTTGTCATCGTCGGCTCCTTAACCAAACACCGGCATGCCGCAAACGGCTTTGCCAATGAAGTCAAACAACACATCGGAAGTGGGCGCCATGATGGACGCGGCCCGTGCATCACGGAAGTAGCGCTCCACGCCAACATCCTTGCGGAACGCCGCGCCGCCGCAGACGCGCATGGCGGTGTCAGTCACCTGCAGGGCGGCCTCTGCTGCCGCCACCTTAACCTGCATCACGCGCAGCATGGCATCTTCACGACCCGCCGCCAAGGCCGCAATCGTGTCATCACGCAAGGTGCGCGCCATATCGGCCTGGATACGGGCGCGGGCAATGTAGGCCCGGATGGTGGGCAGATCGGCCAGCGTACTGCCCAAATGCTCCAGTTTGTTGCCGCTGACATGGGCGCAAGACGATTTGAGCGATGCCTCCATGAGGCCAATCGAGCAGGAGGCGATCAGCGTCGCGAAAACAGGCAGCACCGTGCCGATCATGATGTCGAAGCCACCGCCATCGGTTCCTAGCATGGCCGAGTTCGACAGTCGCAGCGACTTGGCCGTCAGCGGCGAGGAGCGATTGCCGCGCAAGCCCATGCCGTCGAAAAATTTGGGCTCGCTGAGGCCGGCCAGTTTGCTGTCAACTTGCCATAGGGTGCTGGCACCCGTGGCTGCGACTGGACAGGTTGACCAGACGTAAGAGTTGGCCTCGCCAGCCGATGTCACCATCGTTTTGCTGCAATCAAGGACGACCTCGTTGCCCTCTTGGCGTGCGGAACCAACGGGCGCCCAGAAGTGACTGCGCGAGCCAGTGTCGGACCAGGCCAGCGTCGTCAGATGGCGTCCCGCCGCAATGTCTTTGCGGGTTGCCTCGTTGCCGAATTTTTCAAGCACGGTGGTGCCGCAATAGTGCATGGTCACCACCATGGCGGTGGAGGGGCAAGCCTCGGCAATCCGCTCTACAACCTGAGCCGCTTCTGCCAAGCCGAGTCCCATGCCGCCAACGGTGCTTGCACTGACCAGGCCGAGGAGTCCCGCCTCACCAAGCGCCGTTATGGCGGCACGCGGAAACGCGCTATCACGGTCGGTGGCTTGCGCCGCGGGTGCAATCGTGTCATTCACGATGGCGGCGAGTTTTTGCAGATAAGTCATGGCATCCTTTGGAAAAAAGAGCGCGACCAAGCAGCAGGATAAAAACAGACTGGAGTTGGGATGTCTGGATAAAAGCCCTGCGCAAAATGCGGGGGATCGAACCAGGTCCGGTTATGCGTTTCGCACCTCTAAATGTCTGCTGACCTGCCCGTTGGCAGCGCTTTGAACGGTACTTTCCATCATGTTTATTCTTCCGACCAGCCACACGCAGGCCGTCTGACCCGATCCGGCTTCTGCTAAAGAAGTGAATTCGGCGTTACGGCGTGCCAGTTGGAAGTCAACACAACAGCAGCGGGAGTTTACCGCGAGAAGGATGAGCGAAAGCAGCTACGGGTGGTCCAGGTCAATGATGGCCGCCAGCGGCACATCGCCTGGCGCCTCGTAGTGGGCGACCAGCCATGCGCGGTCCGGGTGGCTTGATGCGCCTGCCAGAAGTTCCAGCACAAAACCAATCGAAGCCTTGTCAAGGGCAGCAAAGGTGTCATCCAGCAAAGTGACCGTTGCCCCCGAGGCAAAGGCGGCGGCCAGCCAGACTTTGCGCTTTGACCCGGTGGACAGCATGTAAAGCGGCTTGTCCAAGTGCGGCGTCAGTGACAAACCTTCAATCAACCCGGGCAAGACCCGCTCGTCAAATTGGGGGTAACGGTGGGGCAGCGACTTGAAGTAGTCGACCGCGCTGAGCTGATCCCAGGTCTCTGACTGCGGGTCGGCCCAGAACACCTGTTGCCGGTAGCACAGTGGCTGATCGCTCAGTCGCATGTCGTTGATTTGCAGGACACCGGCCTGGGCGGGGAGTTGCCCCGCCAGCAGCCGGAGCAATGTGGTCTTGCCGCTGCCATCGCCGCCACACACCAGCGTGACGCCGGACGGAATGCGCGCGGACAGATTAGTGAAAAGTTCGCGTTGCGGGTAGCCGAAGCACAGACTCTCAATGTGCAGAACGGCTGGAGTGGCCGTGGCAGGATGTTCGATGAAACGACCTTCGTGTTGGTTGTGCATGGGCGTCTGCTTAAGCGTTGGTTCGCAGCAGGGCCGCGCGCAGGCGCGGCCACACAACGATCACCACCAGACCGCACAGTACCAGTGCGCCGGCTGCCAGCTTCCACAGGGGCAGCGGCTCACCCAGGGACAGTGCCGAGGCCCCCATGCCGAAGACGGGCACCAGCAGCGCCATGGGGGTGATCGTGGCGGCAGGATGCCGTGCCAGCAGCCAGTTCCACACACCGTAGCCGAACAGCGTGTTGCCGATGGCCTGCCACAGCACGCAGGCCCACACCCCGACGCTGGCGTGCATCACGCCCGACGCCATGGCCTGCGGTCCTTCCAGCCACCACGACAGGGCAAACAACGGTGGCACGGCGAACAGGCTCGTCCAGACCATGAAGCCGAGCATGTCGACGCGCCCCACCGTTTTAACCACCATGTTGGCGCAGGCCCAGAAAAACGCCGCCGCCAGCACCAGGGCCAGACCCTTGACCGTGAGGGTGGCGTCCAGGTGCGATGCAATGACGGCCAGCCCCGCCACGGCCAGAACCAGTCCTGCCAGTTGATAGCCCCGTACCCGTTCGCCCAGTGTCAGCAGCGACAAGCCGATGGTGAAGAAGACCTGGACCTGAATGACCAGCGATGCCAGTCCCGGTGAAATATCGGCGCGCATGGCCAGGAACAGCAAGGCAAACTGCCCCACCCCCAACAGCATCCCAAACGCGGCCAGTTTGTGCCAGGGCACCGCCGGCCGCCGGATAAACAGCAACCAGGGCAGGGCGGAAAAAGCAAAACGCAGTGTGGCAAACAGAAACGGTGGCAAACCATCCAGTCCCCAGCGAATCACGACAAAGTTGGTGCCCCAAACGAAGACGACGGACAGGGCGAGAAGAAGATGGGAGTAGGACAAAAAGGATGCTCCAGCGGGACGACACAGAGGTGCCCGCTGAGTTTAGCCCGCGACCCCTTCACCGTTTTGTTTTCATTTGCGAAAGCTGATGTCGCCAAACCAGGTGGTGACGCGCTCATTGGTGTTGTCGGAATCGCTGCCAACGGCAATGCTGGTCACGGCCGGGGCCTCGAAGCCGAAAGCATCGCGAAAATCTACGTACACATCGCGTGATTCGGTCATCCATTGGCCCACATGCGCCGGCCCGCTTTGCAGGACGATTTTTCGCAGTCGATGGGTGTAGGGGCTCCACGTCTTGTAACCGATGCGGTATTTGTTGTCCCATACGTAACACAGGGCCGCCGTCGGGACCTCGACGCCGGCCACCAGGCGCGCGAGTTTTATTTTGCTGCGATCGGCAAAAGACAATGATTCCAGCGGGACATCAAAAAACACGTACACCCGCGCTGAATGGTCGTCGTCGAGTTTGTCCTCCATGTCCGCTTTGTCCAGCATGCGGTTGACTTTCCAGCGCCATTCCAGCACCGCTTTGCCGCCGCCGCCTGCCGCGTCCGCGGCAGGCGCGGTGAGGGGAATGTCAAGGCTGCCTGCGCTGTTGTCGGACTCGACGCGCAGCACGGTCTTGCCGTCATCGGCCACCAGGGAAAAATTATTTTTAGCAATCTTCGGCAGCGTGACGATGCGAAATTCCTTTGGCAGCGCCTGCCCCGGGGGCAGCGAAGAAAACGGTGGCGGCACCTCGCCACTCCATGCGAGTATCGAGAACAGCAACAACGCTATCGGAGATAAACGGGTTTTCATGATGGTGGGGGCAATGCTTGGATTTCAACGTCTGGCGTTGAAGTAATTTTGCCAGCAGTCACGGCGGTTGGCTAGGGGCTGGCGCTTTGTCAGGCGCTGCAGGTTTGCCTCAGTTCTGCTGCATCCCCTGCATTAATTGAGTCACGTTGTGGCTCATCATCTTGAGGTAGCTGGCGCCCGCCTTATCCGGACCGGAGAGGGCGTCCACATACAGCTTGCCGCCAACGGTCACGCCCGTGTCTTGGGTGAGTTGTTCCAGCAGTTTGGGATTGCTCATGTTCTCCACAAAAACAGCCTTGATTTTTTCGCGTTTGATCTGGCGAATCAGAAACGCCACTTGTTTGGCGCTGGGTTCGGCATCGGTGGACACGCCTTGTGGTGCCAGAAAGGTCAGTTGGTAGTGCTCTGCAAAGTAGCCAAAGGCATCGTGCGAGGTGATGACCTTGCGTTTGTCCTTGGTCAGCTGCGCAAACTGGCTCTTGGCCCAGTTGTCCAGGGTTTGCAACTCCTTGATGTAGGCCTCGCTGTTGCTTTTGAAGGTGGCCGTACCGGCGGCGTCCAGTTGGGTGAGCGCGGCCGCAATGTTGCGCACGTAAAGGATCACGTTCTCGGGGTTCTGCCACGCGTGGGGATCACTCTGGGCGTGCCGGCTGCCGTTCTCGGCGGGCAGGGTGCGGGTCGCTACGCCAAGGGACGCGACCAGCGTGGCGCCCTTGTAGCCGGCGGACCGGGTCAGCTTTTGCGCCCAGGGTTCAAACCCGAGGCCGTTGATAACCAGCAGCCTGGCGTGCAGGATGTTCCTGGCGTCCACGGGCTTAGGCTCGAAGACATGCGCGTCTTCGTCCGGCCCCACCAGGGCGGTGACCTTGACGCGCTCCCCCCCGACGACCTGCACCAGGTCAGCCAGGATGCTGAAGCTGGCGGTCACCGGCAATTTTTCGGCCGCGAAGCTGCTGGTTGGGTGCAGGCACAGTGCGGCCAGAACCAGCGAAACCACCGAAGTCAATAATGGGCGTAACAAGCGTGGCATCGAATAGTCCTGATGGAAGTGAAGAAATAAAAGCGGGTCGTGCTGGAACGTTTTCAGGCGACCCGGTGCGTGCGAGACCGATAGCGGGGCAGCCATCCTCCGGGGGCGAACAGCAGCGAGAAAAAATACAGGCTCCCCGCGCAGCCGATGATGGTCGGGCCCGAGGGCGTGTCCAGGTGGTACGACAGCAGCAGGCCTGCCAGGCCCGCCAGCATTGCCTGTCCGCTGGCATTGAGCAGCTGGGCGGGCAGGGTGTCATGCCAGAGGCGGCTTGAGACGGCCGGCAGCATCATGAGCCCCACCGCCATCAGCGTGCCCAGGGTTTGAAAACCAGCCACCAGGTTGATGACCACCAGCATCAGAAAACCCTGTTGCCAGATCCAGCTCCGCCAGCCGCCCCAGCCCCGCTGGCCGGCGGCACTCAAAAACACCGGGTCAAAACTCTCCAGCACCAGGCCGCGGTACAGCCCGGCCAAGGCCAGCACGCTGACGCTGGCGACGCTGGCCACCAGGTACAAGCCTTGTGTGTCAACCCCCAGTGCACTGCCAAACAAGATGTGCAGCAAATCGAGCTGCGTGCCTTGTCTTGAAATCAAAGTCACCCCCAGCGCCAGCGCTACCAGGTAGATGGCGGCCAGGCTGGCGTCTTCTTTCAGGGCGGTGGAGCGGCTGATCAGCCCGGCCATGGCGGCGACCAGCATGCCCGCAATCACGCCGCCTGCCGCCATTGCCGTCAGCGACAGGCCAAACAACATGAAGCCGATGGCCACGCCGGGCAACACCGCATGGCTGAGTGCATCGCCCAGCAGACTCATGCGGCGCAACGTCAGGAAAACACCCAACGGCGCGGCGCTGAGCGACAACGCCAGCGTGGCCACCAGGGCGCGGCGCATGAAGGCAAACTCCGCAAACGGGGCCAGCAGCAAGTCGTAGCTGCCCTGGGTCACGCTGAGATAAAGGTTCAAGAAGCTGTCCATCAGGCGGCTACTTTCTCATCGGTGTTGCAGATTTCGGCGGTGTCGTCCCAGGCTTCGGCCCAAGTTCTGGCCTGCCGCAAGTGCGGCTCGGTGAGGACCTGCGCGGTAGCGCCCCAGGCCACGACCTCGCGTGCCAGCAGCAGGGTTTGCGGAAAATGCTCGCGCACCTGCGCGTCGTCATGCAGCACGGCAATGACGGTGCGTTGCTGTTGGTGCCAATGCTGGACCAAGGCGAGCAAGGCCGCGGTGGTTTTGGAATCCATGGCGTTGAAGGGTTCGTCCAGCAAGATCAGATCGGCGTCTTGCACCAGCACGCGGGCGAACAGGACGCGCTGAAATTGGCCGGAAGACAGGGCGCCGATGGGCCGGTGTTCAAAGCCCTCCAGGCCCACCGTGCGCAATGCCGTCGTGACGCGCTCCAATAACGCTTGATTGACACCGCCCCAGGCGCCGACAGTGGGCCAGCAGCCCAGCAACACGCAGTCACTTACATCGATGGGGAAGCTGCGGTCAATGTCCGCCTGTTGCGGCAGGTAAGCGATGCGCGTGCGTGGCGTACTCACGGTGATCCGCCCACCGGAGACGGGCAGCAGCGCCATGATGCTTTTGAGCAGTGTGCTTTTGCCGGAACCGTTCGGCCCAATCACGGCGGTGAGTGAGCCGGGCGCGAATTGGCCGCTGATATGGTGCAGGGCCGGGTGCTGACGGTAGCTGACCGTCAGGTTGTCCAGCGTCACCATGGCGCGGCGTCCAGGTTGGCCCAGGCCACGGCCAGCCACAGCAGCACCACAGCGGGCAACACGACCAGCACCCTCAGCCATGCGGGCCAAGCCAGCACGCTGCGGACCGGGGCGGAAAAAAAGTGCGATGGAGATGACATGAAAAACCCGTCTTTACAAAGTGCTGACCTGCCGGCCTGGAGTTGCCGCAATAATGCAACTCGATTGCGGTATATTCTAATGCAACTAAATTGCATTAATGGCAAAATCTGAGGCACTACAAACCACCATGGCATCCCTGAAACCAATGACCGATCCTATTGATGCGTTGCTGACGGTGCACGGGTTGCGTCGCACCAGCGCGGCGCGCATGGTGCTGGGCTGGCTGCTGGCGCACCCCGAGATCAGCTACACCCACGCCCAGTTGCAGGCCGCGCTGCAAGGTGACAGCACGCTGGCACTGGACCGGGTGACCCTGTACCGCCTGATTGACCGGCTCACCCAGGTCGGCCTGCTGCTGTGCCGGGTGGATGCCAACCGGGTGCGCCGCTACCAGGCGATGCCAGCGAGCCTGCAGTCCACCCCGCACTTTGAATGCCAGAGCTGTCACCGCGACCGGCCTTTGTCGGGCGAGTTGCAGGGCAATGCAGGTGATCTGGAAAAAGCGGCACAAGCGGCGCTGCAGGCACTGCGCACCCTGGGTTATCAGGGCGTGAGCATGGATCTTTCGTTGCGTGGGGTGTGTGCGGACTGCGCAACGGGTGGGCACCCATGATCCGCACCCGTCAACTCAGTTACCAGTACCCCAACGGCCCCACGCTGAACTTTCCCGATGTGGATGTGGCACAGGGTGCCGTTGTGCTGCTGCGCGGCCCCTCGGGCTGTGGTAAATCGACCTGGCTGGCGCTGGTCGCCGGCCTGGTGGCCCCCACTGCGGGTGAACTGACGGTGGCTGATCAGCCGCTGAACGCACTTAAGAACGCAGCGGCGGATGCCTGGCGGGCCAGGACGATCGGCTTTTTGCCGCAAAAATTGCACCTGAGCGCCGCGCTTGATGTGCAGCAGAATCTGGCCCTCGCGCAATGGGCCAGCGGCCAGCGCGAAGACCGGGCGCGTATCCATGCCGCCCTGAGCGCGCTGGGCGTGCAGGAACTGGCCCGGCGCCAACCCGCGCAACTCTCGGGCGGCCAGGCGCAGCGCGTGGCACTGGCGCGTGCCGTGCTGCTGCAGCCGCGCATCATTCTGGCGGACGAGCCCACCGCCAGCCTGGACGATGAGGCCGCTGCCGATGCAGTGGGCCTGCTGCTGGACACGGCCCGCGCACAAGGTGCCACCCTGGTGATTGCCACCCATGACGCCCGCGTGGCGGCGCTGATTCCGCCTGATATAAAGGGTCAAATCGGCTTCCAGCCCTTGCTGCTAAAGCGCTTCCAGCTATGAAAAGAGAAGCATGAAAACCATTTTTCTGGCCTGGCGCTATCTCTGGTCGCGGCCGCTGGGCGCGGCGCTGAACCTGCTGCTGCTGAGCCTGGGGCTGGCATCCATCACCTTTTTGCTGCTGGTCAGCCACCAGCTCAATACGGCTTTTGACCGGGATCTGGCCGGTATCGACGTGGTGGTGGGCGCCAAAGGCAGCCCCATGCAGCTGATTCTGTCGGGCGTGTTCCACCTCGATGTGCCGCCGGGCAATGTGCCGCTCAAGGCGGTGCAGGCACTGGAAAAACATCCGCTGGTGGCCAGCGTGATTCCGATCAGCCTGGGCGATAACTTTCGCGGCTTTCGCATCGTCGGCACCTCGCACGGCTACCTGACGAACTACCAGGCCACGCTGGCGCAGGGTCGTCTGTGGGATGCGCCGATGCAGGTGGTGCTGGGCGCCATCTCGGCCCGCAAGCTCGGTCTGGTGCTGGGGGACAGCTTTGTCGGTTCGCATGGTTTGGGCGCCGGTGGTCACACCCATGGCGACAGCCACTATGTGGTGGTCGGCATTTTGGCGCCCAACGGCGGCGTGCTGGACCGGCTGATCCTGACCGACACCGCCTCGGTCTGGAAAGTGCACGAAGACTACACCGCCGTCGATGCGGAGGATCGCCAGATCATGGAAGACGAGCGCGAGGTCACCCTGGCCCTCATTCGCTACAAAACCCCCTTGGCGGCGATGAGCTTTCCGCGTTACATCAACACCAGTACCGAGATGCAGGCGGCGGCGCCGGCGCTGGAGATCACCCGCCTGTTGAGCATGCTGGGTATTGGCACCGATGTGCTGCGGGCCTTTGCCGGGGTGTTGTTGCTGACGGCGGGCCTGAGCGTGTTCATTGCCTTGTGGAACGCGGTCAGGGAACGTCGGGCCGATTTGGCGCTGCTGCGCATGCTCGGTGCGCCGCCATCCAAAGTCGCCACGCTGCTGCTGGCCGAGGCGCTGTGGTTGGGGTTGCTGGCGGCAGGGCTGGGTCTGGCCGGCGGGCAGGCGCTGGCCGCCTTGATCGGCTGGCTGCTGCAGCTCGACAACTCCTTGCTCATCGGTGGCCTGGTGTGGCCGCCGGAGTTGCTGGTGGTGCCCTGTATGGCTTTTGGGGTGTCCCTGGCGGCGGCCATTTTGCCGACGCTGGGCGCCTATCGGGTCAGTGTGCTGGAACTTCTTCAATCAAGGTAAATATATGAAAAAAATGCTTCTAACCCTCGTGTCTATTGCGCTAACAGCTACTGTTTCAATAGCAGCTGAAACTCAGCTTGACAAGGCCGCGAAGGACGATATTGCCCGTCACCGGGCCATGGCGGCCGCCCATGAAGCGGCGGCCAAGTGTCTGGAAGCGGGCAACAAGGACGAGGTCTGTGAAAAAGAATTACAGGCCTCCTGCAAAGGCCTGGCCATCGGCAAGTTTTGCGGCATGAAGCACGAGCACTAAGATCAAATGATTGTTGGGGGATATTCCATGAAACCTGTTTCCGTTCAGTTGGCTGCACTTGTTCTTTCTCTGTCCGCCGGCCTTTTGCCTTTGAGCGGGCTGGCGCAGCCCGGTTCGCCGGCTGCGGGCGGCATTCCGGCCGGCAGTGGTGCCGGTGTGCACAGCCCCAACAGCCCGTTTGCCCCCTTGCCGGAGCGGGCTGATGTGTTGCCCTGGTCCGTGCTGACCGAGGTCAAGACCAAAGCGGTCAAGAACCGCCTGCTGCCCGTTTTTCCGGCCTCGGTCGTGGCGCTGAACCAGAAAACCCAGCGCATTCAGGGCTTCATGATGCCGCTCGATCCGGGCGAAAAGCAAAAGCATTTTTTGCTCAGTTCGGTGCCACTGACCTGTTCTTTCTGCACGCCGGGTGGGCCGGAGAGCATGGTGGAAGTTAAAACCAAAACCCCGGTCAAATACTCGATGGAGCCGGTGACGGTGGAAGGCAAGTTCCTCGTCTTGAACGATGACTCTTACGGCCTGTACTACCGCATCACCGACGCTGTCAGTGTGAAATAGGCCGCGCCTGTTTTGACTCTTCAACGCTTGTTGCTGCGGCATGGGGCGCCGCTTGGGGCCGGTGTGCTCGTGCTGGTCTTGCTGTTGAGTCAAAGTCTTGGACTGTTGCACGGCATCGTGCACGCGCCGTCGGGTGCCGCTGGGCATGCCGCGCAGGTGGTTCACGCGGTAGGTGAAGCTGAGCACGGCGCTGGCCGTTTTCTAGACCGGCTGTTCAGTGGCCACAGCACCGAAGACGGCGATTCGGGTTGTCGCCTCTACGACCAGTCCAGCCACTGTGACGCCATGCCGGGCGTGCTGGTGTTGGCACTGCCCCTGGTTCTAACGCCGTTTGTTTTCTCTGTTCTCCCGGGCCTGGCGCTGGCCCGCTGGCACGCGCTGTTTCAAGCGCGCGGCCCGCCTTCGGTTCGCTGAATCTCTCGCTTTGAAGTCGCTGCCTGCCAGGCTGGTTGCTGGCGGGTGCGCGTGTCTTTTCGATTCAACGGACCTTTCATGAAAAAATTAACGTTTGCCCTGCTGTCGCTGGGTTCCCTCTCTGCGGCCACCGTGTTCGCCCAAACCTCGCCCGCTGCCACGCTGGCCCCCATCACGGTCACCGGTAATCTCTTGGGTGCTACTGACTTGATAGCGCCTGTGGCCCAGTACGCGGGGGCTGATCTGCTATTTCGCACCAAGAGCACGCTGGGCGAAACGCTGGATGGCACGCCCGGGATCAGCAGCACCTATTTCGGCCCCAACGCCAGCCGCCCCATCATTCGCGGTCTCGACGGCGACCGCATCCGCATTTTGAACAATGGCGGCGCCGTGGGGGATGCCTCCAGTCTGAGTTACGACCACGCGGTCACGGTGGACCCGCTGAGCATTGAACGCATTGAAGTGCTGCGCGGCCCCGGCGCCCTGCAGTACGGCGGCAGTGCCGTCGGCGGCGTGGTCAATGTGATCGACAACCGCATTCCGCGGGAAGCCTTGTTTGACGCCCAAGGGGGTATCACCGGCAAGGTGGACGTTGGCTTGGCCAGCGGCAATGACGAGCAGGGTGGTGGGGTTTTGCTGGAAGGCGGTACGGATCGCTACGCCCTGCACGTTGATGTTTTCAACCGGTCGACGGGCGACGTGTCCGTGCCCGTTACGCTGGCTTGCAGCAAACCCGGCGCGGCTTCGTCGGCGAACAAGATCTGCAATTCGGCCAGCGACACCCGGGGCGCTGCCGTTGGCGGCTCGGTGTTTTTTAACCAGGGTTATCTGGGCGCGTCGGTCAGCGGTTTCCAAAGCGACTACGGTACGGTGGCGGAAGACGCGGTGACGATCGGCATGAAATCAGATCGTTATGCCCTGGAAGGCGAGATGCGCGGTTTGAACGGCTGGTTTCAAAGTATCAAAGGGCAGCTGGGCCACAGTGTCTACCAACATACTGAATATGAAGGTGCCACCGCTGGCACCGTGTTCAAAAACAGCGGCACCGACCTGCGGCTGGAAGCGCGCCACGCCCCACTGGGCGCCTTCGACGGGGTGCTGGGCTTGCAGAGCGATACCTCGCGTTTTTCTGCCGATGGCGCGGAAGCCTTTGCACCCTACAGCCAAACCCGCCAGACCGCCCTGTTTGCCTACGAAGAGCTGGCCACCGGCTGGGGCCGCTTAAGTGCTGGCGCGCGCCTGGAGTCGGTCAACGTTGAATCTTTGGGTAATCCGGTGCTGGCCCGGTTTGCGCCGGCCAGCCGCAGCTTCACGCCGGGCAGTTACGCACTGGGCGCCTTGTGGAACGTGCTGCCGGGCTGGCAGCTCAGCACCAATTGGGCTTACACCCAGCGTGCACCCAAGGACTACGAATTGTTTGCGGACGGGGCCCACCTCGCCACCCATACCTACGAAGTGGGCAACGCCAATCTGGCGCTGGAGCAATCCAGCAACCTGGACCTGGGCGTGAACTGGAAGCGCGACGCCCACCGCTTCGGCATCAGCGTTTTTGTGAATCAATTCAACAATTACATCGCGCAGGAGGCAACCGGGAACAGTCGGGCTGACTTGCCTGAATACGCCTACACCCAGGTGCAGGCCCGTTTCACCGGGCTGGAAGCCAGTGGCAGTGTGCGACTGCTGGACAGTGGCCAGACCCTGGACCTGGAATTGCGCGGCGACGTGGTGCATGCCGTGAACACCAGCACCGGCCAGCCGCTGCCCCGCATTGCCCCGGCCCGCGCAGGGGCCACCTTGCTGTGGGCGCAAGGTCCGTGGAGCGCACGCTTGGGCGCCAGCCATTCAACCGCACAAACTGATGTACCCAGCGGCCAGTTGGGTACCGATGCCTATACCCTGTGGCATGCGTCGCTGGGCTACCGCGTGAAGGCGGGGGCTGCCAACCTGCTGTGGTTTGCCAAGCTCGACAACCTCAGTGACACCCTGGCTTATTCGGCCAGTTCCATCCTGACCCAAACGGCCGCAGGCAAGGCCCCGCTGCCAGGGCGCAGCGTGAAGGTCGGGTTGCAGGTCAGTTTTTAACCCTAAAAGACCTTATCTCAAGCGTGGTTGATCCAAGTCATACCCAAACCTGATCCTCTCGGTGATAGTCGCATCAGGGGTTGTCACAAGGCCGCCCATTCATAACTTTTAAAGGACTGTCATCATGAAGGCACTCACCGATCTTTTTTCCACCGACTATGGCCTCATGAGTGTGGCCGGCATCGTGTTCATGATCTTTATGGGCATCTGGTTCATCGCCTTCTTTAAACGCAAAATGAAAGAAGACGCCAAGGCCGCTGGTCTTTGATTGTTCGGTGCTGGCCTCGCCCGTTTGGGCGGCGGTCAGTCACTGGGCATCGCCTTTCTTACGCGCTGGTGCTCTCCAAATGCTAGAGGGCTGGCGCAGTTTCTTTCGGATCGTCTGCCATAAGCCATGGCCACCGGCGATGACGATTTAGCATGTGCCGCAGCACATGGTGAGTGCGATATATTCCCCCTTCGCACCACAGGCTCCCTCTCCACCACCGCCTGTCCCGGGTCCGTCAACTTGCTGACGTGCCAGTCGCCGCGCGATTTTCGGTACAGTCTGCGCTTCACATCTTTTAAACAGAATCGACCTGATGCGACACATTGAACGACACAAAACACACCGCATTGGCTGGCTGCGTGCGGCGGTTCTTGGCGCCAATGACGGTATTGTTTCTACGGCCAGCCTCGTTTTGGGCGTGTCGGCCGCTGGCGCCAGTTCACAAAGTATTTTGATCGCGGGCGTTGCCGGTCTTGTCGCGGGGGCGATGTCGATGGCCGCCGGTGAGTATGTTTCGGTGAGTTCGCAAGCCGATACCGAACACGCCGATCTGGATCGGGAGCGCAAGGAGTTGGCAGCGGATCCGGTGCATGAGCAGCAGGAGCTGGCGGCCATCTACGTGGGGCGTGGGCTTGATGAAGGTCTGGCCTCCGAGGTCGCCACCCAGTTGATGGCGCACGATGCCCTCGGCGCCCATGGGCGGGACGAGTTAGGTATCTCCGAGACCTTGACCGCACGGCCGGTACAAGCCGCCCTGGCGTCGGCGGGTACTTTTTCTGTGGGCGCGGTCCTGCCGCTGCTGGTTGTGCTGTTGGTCCCGGTCTCTGCGCTGATGGGGGCGGTGGCGGGCAGTTCGCTTTTGTTTCTCGCGCTATTGGGTGCCCTGGCGGGGCGCGTCGGCGGCGCGTCGGTGCTGACGGCGGCCGTGCGGGTGACCTTTTGGGGCGCCTTGGCCATGGCCTTGACCGCGGGGGTTGGCGCCTTGTTTGGGGTTGCCGCTTGAGTGGCTGCTGGCCAACGATCTCGCCACCCTAGTCCGTGTCAATCGCCCCGGGTTTTTCCGCAAGCCACGCAGGCTGCAAGGGCCTTGAACTCACTTCCACACTTACCGCCCCAATTGCCGTGAACAATCCTGTCCTGTCAGCCCTGCTTCCTGTTGTCTTTTTGATTGCTATTGGTTTTATAGCTGGTCGCGCAGGCTGGATAAGGGCTGAGGCCATAAAAGACCTGTCAAACCTGGTGTTTATGGTGCTCACCCCTGCGCTGCTGTTTCGCACCATGAGCACGGTGCACGTCGAGCAACTCAACTTCAAGCCCGTCGCCATGTACTTTGTGGTGGCGGCGCTGCTGTTTGGTGGCATGCTGGTCTGGAAGGGCTTGACACGCCGGGCCACGGTACTGGCGCTGGCGGCGACTTTCAGCAATACCGTCACCATCGGGATTCCACTGGTCGGGCTGGCCTATGGCGACGCCGGGCTGGTGACCCTGTTTACCCTGATCTCGGTGCACTCACTGGTGCTGCTGACCCTGGCAACCGTGGTGCTGGAGTTGGCGGTGGCACGCGAGGAAGCAGCCTCTGGTGCGGGCAGCGGTCGGCACATGCTGTTGACGGTGCTGGGCGCCGTGCGCAACGGCATCATTCACCCGGTGCCGTTGCCCATCATCTTGGGTTTGCTGTTTGCGCAGACCGGCCTGCTGATTCCGGCGGTGCTGGACCGGCCGCTGCAGTTGCTGGGCAATGCTTTTGGTCCGCTGGCACTGGTGCTGGTGGGGGTGACGCTCACCAGCATCCGGGTGGGGCCGCATCTCAAGGGCGCCCTTGGTTTGAGCTTGATCAAAAACCTGCTGTTCCCGGCGCTGGTGGCGGTGTTGAGCTGGTCGCTGGGCTTGAGTGGGCTGCCGTTAACCGTCATGATTGTGGCGGCCTCGCTGCCTATTGGCGCCAATGTGTTCATGTTTTCACAGCGCTACGAGGTGGCAGAAGACCTGGTGACGGCCAGTATGGCGGTGTCCACCGGACTGGCGATAGTGACCGTTTCGCTGGTGATGGCGCTGGTCGGGCGTTTCTGAGCGCCCGGTGCCAGCCTAGGTCAGGGCGCCAGACGTTCGCGAATCCACACCGGTTCGTTGCCTTGTGCGCTGTCACTGGCTGGGCTCAATGTATAACGCAACCGGTCATGCAGCCGGCTCTTGCGGCCTTGCCAAAATTGCCAGTGGTCGGGTTTGAGACGGTAACCACCCCAGTGCGGCGGACGCGGCGGGTGGAGCAAAAACTGGGCGCCGTATTTGACGGCGTTGGCCACCAACACGCCCCGTCCCGAGATGACCTGGCTTTGTGGCGAGGCCCAGGCGCCAATGCGGGAATCAAGCGGACGGCTGTGAAAGTACTCGTCGCTCTCTTGCGCGCTGACGCGCTCCACCACACCCTCAATGCGCACTACCCGTTCCAGCTCGACCCAGTGGAACTGCAGCGCCGCAAACGGGTTGCCAGCCAGTTCCTGGCCCTTGCGGCTGTCGTAGTTGGTGAACCAGGTGATGCCGTTTTCGTCATAGCCCTTGATCAACACCACGCGGGTACTGGGCCGCAGGTTGCTGGCCACCGTGGCCACCGTCATGGCGTTGGGCTCGGGAACCTCTGAACTGATGGCTTCTTTCAGCCATTTTTCAAATTGCAGCAGCGGGTTGGTGTGCGAAGCGTCTTCATTGAGTTCGGCGCGTTCGTAGCTTTTTCGGAGATCGGCAATGGAAGTCATGAGGTCAGTATAGGCAGGTGCCGGACCGGGCCGCCGTTGCGCGGCGCCTGCAGATCAGATTCCAGTTCAGTTTTTGGCGATGACGCCGCAAGCCATGCGCGGGCCCGAGTTGCCGGTGGGCTGGGTTTTGTAATCGTCGGGATCACGGTGCACGATCAGGCCGCGCCCGAGCACGTCGCTTTTGCCGCTGCCGACGGACAGTGTGGTCGATTCGAAGCTGATGCGGGCGGTACCGTTGGCGTCAGCTTTCAGGCTGGGCAGGTCCCCGGCATGGTGTTCGGGCTGGGCGTGCGCTCCGTGTGTTTTGCCGTCGGGGTTGAAGTGGCCGCCCGCGCTCATGCCGTCGCCGCTGGAACAATCACCTTTTTCATGAATATGAAAGCCATGCTCGGTATTGGGTTGAAGCCCTCGCACCTCGCCCGTGACCAGCACCTTGTCACCTTTTGGGGTGAATTGAACCTGGCCCGTCACGGCGTTGCCCTGGGTGGCCATCAACTGCGCCGAGGCGGAGGGGCTGGTGGGCGTGCTGGCACAGGCAGTCACGAACAAAGCAGTGGCCACAGGGGCAAAGAGTCGAATCATGGGAGTCTCCGTTGGTTAAAGTGCGAACTGAGAATGTAGGGTAATCCGAAGGACCGCGCAACCCGACGACCGGTCAAATCAGTGCAACGCTTGAGTTTTGGTAACCATCTGGTAACAGTCAATTGGCCTATTGGGCGTCGTTACGGGTTACCATAGTGTTCGTAATTTAGTTACCAACTTTTCGTCAAAAGGTGAAACACACCATGCAACTCCATTCCACCGTAGAGGCCGTCACCGCACGCATCCGCGAACGCAGCCGGGTAACCCGCAGCGCCTACCTTGAGCGCGTGACGCTGGCCGCGCAGCGCAAACCCGGTGCCGAACGGCTGGGCTGTGCCAACGTGGCGCACGCGTTTGCCGCGCTGCCAATCAATGACAAATTCCGCGTGGTAGCCGAGCGCGCACCCAATATCGGCATCGTGAACGCCTACAACGACATCCTGTCGGCCCACGCGCCCATGCAGCATTACCCTGAAATCATCAAGGTGGAGGCCCGCAAGCTGGGTGCCACCGCCCAGGTAGCCGGCGGTGTGCCCGCCATGTGTGACGGCGTCACCCAAGGCACGCCGGGCATGGAACTCAGCCTGTTTTCACGCGACGTCATTGCCATGGCCACCGCGGTCTCCCTGAGCCACGACGTGTTTGATGCCGCGCTGATGATCGGCGTGTGCGACAAGATCGTGCCCGGTCTGCTGATTGGCGCGCTGCATTTTGGCCACCTGCCCACCGTGTTTGTGCCGGCCGGCCCGATGACCTCGGGCCTGTCCAATAACGAAAAATCGAAGGTGCGCGAGAAAGCCGCCCAAGGCTTGGTGGGGCGAGCTGAATTGCTGGAGGCCGAGTCCAAGGCGTACCACGGCGCAGGAACCTGCACCTTCTACGGCACCGCCAACAGCAACCAGATGCTGCTTGAAGCCATGGGCCTGCATGTGCCGGGCACCGCTTTTGTCAACCCGGGCAACGCGATTCGTGACGAGCTGACGCGCGAAGCCGTGCGCACCGTGCTCGACATCACCAAAGCGCGTCGCTTTGCGCCGATTGGGCAAGTGGTGGACGAGCGTTGCATCGTCAACGCGATGGTGGCCCTGCTGGCCACCGGCGGTTCCACCAACCACCTGATTCATTGGGTGGCCGTGGCTCGCGCGGCCGGCATCGTGATTGACTGGGATGATTTCTCCGCGCTGTCGGAAGTCGTGCCCCTGCTGACCCGGGTCTATCCCAATGGCAGTGCGGATGTGAACCAGTTTCAGGCCGCCGGCGGACCCGGCTTTGTGATCCGTGAGTTGCTGGACGCGGGGCTGATGCACGCCGATGTGCTGACGGTACGGACTGGTGGTTTGCGTGAATACACCGGCATTCCCGCCGTGAACACCGAGAGTGGCGCGCTGCAGTGGGTCGATGCCAGCGCCAGCAAAGATGACACCGTGGTGCGGCCGGCCAATGCGCCTTTCAGCACCCACGGGGGTCTGATGTTGTTGCAAGGTAATCTGGGGCGCAGCGTCATCAAAGTGTCTGCGGTGCCGGACGATCGCCATGTGATTGAGGCGCCATGCCGGGTGTTTGATTCGCAAGAAGCACTGCACCTGGCATTCAATGCCAATGAACTCAATCAGGACGTCATCTGCGTGGTGCGCTGGCAGGGTCCGCAAGCCAACGGCATGCCCGAGTTGCACAAGTTGACGCCGCCACTGTCCGTGCTGCAAGGCAAAGGTTTCAAGGTGGCGCTGGTGACCGATGGTCGCATGAGTGGCGCTTCCGGCAAGGTGCCGGCCGCCATCCACGTGTCGCCCGAAGCCGCCGCGGGTGGTCCGCTGGCCAAGGTGCACGATGGCGATGTGATTCGTCTGGACGCCACCACCGGCACGCTGGAGGTGCGGGTCGCCGCTGACGAATGGGCCAAGCGTGAGCTTGCCATCATGCCCGAGGCACAGCGCGCCGCCAATGGTCTTGGCATGGGTCGCGAGCTGTTTGCCAATATGCGCCGTAACGCCCTGGCGGCCGAAGAAGGCGCTTGCACCTGGCTTTGAGCCAGTCGCTCCCTATTGTTGTTTAGTCGGAAAGTACATGATTACAAATTCAAAGTTGTCAGCCCTGCAAGTGATGCAGGACGCCCCGGTCATTCCGGTCATCGTATTGAATGACGTGGCCCACGCCGTGCCCATGGCGCGCGCTCTGGTCGCCGGTGGCATTCGCATGCTGGAAGTGACCTTGCGTACGCCCCAGGCACTGGCCTGCATTGAAGCCATTGCCAAAGAAGTACCCGAAGCCGTGGTGGGCGCCGGCACGGTGCGCACCCGGGCCGATGCGCAGGCCGCCGCCATGGCGGGTGCCCGGTTTGCGGTCAGCCCCGGTTACACCTTGGCGGTGGGGCAGGCCTGTCGCGATGCCGGGCTGGCCTTGTTGCCCGGCGTGGCGACCGGCAGCGAGATCATGATGGCGCAGGAGGATGGTTTCACCGAACTGAAGTTCTTCCCCGCCCTGCAAGCCGGTGGCGCGGCCATGCTCAAGGCGTGGGGCGGCCCATTTTTTGACGTGAAGTTTTGTCCCACCGGTGGCGTTACGCTGCAAAATGCGTCTGATTTTCTGGCGCTGCCCAATGTGGTTTGTGTGGGCGGTTCCTGGCTGGTGCCTGCGGACGCTCTGGCGCAAGGCGACTGGGCGCGCATCACGCAGCTCGCACGCGGCACTCTGAATTTAAAGAAATAAGGCCTGGAGCGCCGTTCAGGGGATTATTTTTCGCACCTGCACATCCACCTCCATGCCCAGGTAGTCCTCGATTGAACCGTTCCATGAGCCACTGACCGGCGACGCCAGACTGGCGTGTCGTGCCACGCCGACACGAATCAGGTTGTTGCCGCCGACCAGATTATTGGTGGGGTCAAACGGTATCCAGCCCGCTCCGGGCAGGTAGACCTGCAGCCATGCGTGTGTCGAACCTGGGCTGCTGGCGATGTCTGTGCCGCTGTCAAGCCCCGGCGAGTACAGGTAGCCCGAGACGAATCGGGCCGCATAACCGAGCTGACGAACAGCCTCAATCATCAGCGTTGCAAAGTCACGGCAAGTGCCACTTTGCATGCGCAGCGTATCGAATGGTGTTTGCACGCCTTCGTCAAACCGGGCTTGGTACTGCATCGTGTCGCGAATGAATTGCGTCATCGTCACCAGCAGTTCACGCGTGCCGATCACCTCCTGACCGACCGTGAACTGGTTTGCCCAAGCCAGCAGCTGGCCGTCGGGGTCGTCGTAATACGGGGTCAGGTAATGCGCCAGCACCAACTGCTCCTCGGCGTCGTAATCGAACGGAAAGGTCTGCGCCCGTGGGCTCAATGGAAAGTCGAGCGCACGCGTGCCGGTGTGTTCGACCGAAAACGAACACACGATTTTGAGTTCACTGGCCGGGCTTTGCGGCTGTATCAGCGCTACCGAGTTGGAGTAGGCGTCCTGGATCAAACGAATGTTCAGCGGCTCGGGCGTGACTTGCAAGTCGGTCGCCAGCACCCGCAGGTCATGGCTGTCGCGCGGGCGAAACAACACCTTGTGCACGCCTAACGTTATCGGCTGCGCGTAGCGGTAATGAGTGGTGTGGGTGATGTCGAAGAAGACAGACATTTAGAGGTTCCCCATAAGCGGCTGCACGTTGCAGTTTCAATTCGCCGTGTTCAGCGCAGGCCTGTGCCCGTTGCCTGTTCAGCGCGTTGAATCAGTTCGATCTTGTAGCCATCGGATTGAAAGACATTTTCCATATAGATCAATGACTTATATCAGCATAACCCTGCTCAAATAGTCTGAAAACTTCCTCCAGCCGCCACAGATTGGCGTCTGAACCGTCGCCGGATGGATAGAATGGCCGTTCGACTGAATGGAGAGCAGCATGGCAAAACCAAGACAAAAAGCATCCGGCATGTGGGAGATTGCCTTACGGCACCCCTCGTTGCCGGGTGGGCGTAAATACTTTACGTTTGATACGGAAGCGCAAGCCATGGCGTATGGGGAACAGTGGTCACTGCTCAAAATGGCCGGAATACAACCCCCTGCGGAGTTGCTGAAACCAGCAACAAAGAAGGCGATCATTCTGGCACACCTGATCAGAACATGGGCCAACAGTGGCTTGGCAGCGCCAACTCAGCATTCTTCGCTAGGGTCTTTGATGACCGAGGTGGGTGCTGTAAATCTGGAAGACGCGACCTATACCTGGCTAGCCGGATACCTCCAGCAACTGAAGGTAAAAAACAATCTGGCACCCAACTCAATCCGGCATCGGATTCAGGCGCTTGGGCGATGTATTGACGAATACCTGCGGCATAACCCGACCGTGGTGTTTTCAAACCCAGTGCGACTGCTGCCAAAGGGTTACAGCACTTACACCGAAGTGGATCGCGTGCTGGTCCAAGCGGCGGGGAAATCGGCCAAGGTGGATATAGCGCGGGATAGGCGGCTTAATCCCGGCGAAGAGGAAAGAATCGTCACGGCCTTGTCGGGTGGCATCCGGGAGGACCGGGAGCGAGCGCTATTACTCAAGGGCGGAAATGCACTTCTCACCATGTTCAAAATGATCGTGTATTCAGGGATGCGCTTGCGTGAAGCGTACCTGCTGCGCCGGGGTCAAGTGGACCTCGACCTGAAGGTGATCCAGGTACAAAGCACCAAGCAGTGGCGAGGAAAGGTGGTATTTCGGGATATACCCATGAGGCCGGAGGTGCACCGGGCACTCCTGCATTACTTGTCAACCCGAACCATGCTGCCATCCGCGCATCTTTTCCCGTTCATTGACGAGGATGATGATTTGCCATTGAAGAAAGTGACACAGAGGCTCTCTGAGCGATTCCTAAGCGCTTTTGAGTATGCTGGTTGTCAGGAACTGCATGAGCATGACTTGCGGCATGAAGCCACCTGCCGATGGCTTGAAATGCGGGATATAACAGGAAACTGGATGTTCCGACTTGAAGAGATCAATCGCTTCATGGGCTGGTCGCCAAACTCCGTGATGGCCCAGCGCTATGCTTCGTTCAGGGGCTCTGACTTGTCACAGCGCATGTGGGCTACGCAAGCGCCTGAAGTAAAGGCGGCGACTGGCGGCGCGACGGCTGTTTGATGGCCGTCACATTTGGTTGACGCTTGGCGCGTCGCTCTTGTGCTTCCGACCGGGCCTTCTCCGCCAGATAGCTTAAAAGATCGGATCGCATAAAGAGCCATGATCGGCCCAGCTTAAGCCCGGGTATGTCACCAGCCCGCGCCAACTCTTCCACCTGATCGGCGGTACATCGCAGCAGATCGGCACATTCGTTTGAGTCGATTGTTTCACTCATTCCCGCTCCCCTTCAATTGCTTGTTTAAATTCCTGCGCTTCAGCTTGAGTCAACAAACTATCAAAGGTGATCGCTTGCATTCCTTCGCCAATTTCGCTCCAGATTTCAGAATCTTCAGCGTCTAGCGCTTCGGGTGTGTCGGGCGGAGTCATTGTTTGGCCTTCTGAGCTTCTTCCACCAAGGTTCGTAGGCCATCAAGAGTGAACGCGATGTGGTGCGGGCTGGCATACGAGATACAAAACACTTTTGCAAGTTCATGGATGTTCGTCAACTCTGCCGCATTAATGGCTGGCTGCTGGGGCACTGCATCAATACTCGATACGCTCAGAACGGCGGAAAAATACTCGATTGCATCCCGCACGGCTTGCGAGCACTCAGGCCCATCAAAAACATCAAGGGCCACGCGCTTGATGCGGTCCGCAATCTCTGTCAGATCAATGTCTGCAATAGCCAACTCTGCCGCAGCATGGCGGGCGTCGCGGTGGCCAAGCTTATAGACCAGCTTTGCAGCAGTGTCGTACCCCTTAAGTTCCGCTGTTATGGGCAAACGCATGATGGCGTCGTGTAGGCCTTTCATGGCTTTTCTCCAATTCCGTGATGTTTTTCAGTGGCTCGAACTATTGCTATGACTACATCATCAGACTTCGGCAGCGCTCCGTACATTCTGAATATCTCATCTGGCGTCATTGACGCCCGCTCAGCCTGTGGCATCAGCTTGTCAGGATGTGTTGCAATCCATAACGGATTAAGCCCGCCCGCCGATGGCTGGGGTGAAAACACGATTGCGCCATCAAATCCACATACGGGGCAGTCACATGCTTGGAATCCTCGCTCATACATGGCCTCGTAATCCACCCCTTGTTTGAGACCCTGCGGCACTGCCACTTGCTGCGCGTAAATCATCAGACGTTTTATTTCTTTGTAATCGAGTTTTAACTGAGCCTCAAATATGTCAATCTCGTATGCATCAGCAGCCAGCATGTCGGCGGCGGCATCACCAATCGAGTCTTTTGCCATTGCACGCAGGCGTGAAATTAGGTCTGCACGCTCACCGCTTGTTGGTGGGGCGGGGCGGGTGAATAGCGCGGTGCCCACTGCCAAGTCGCACCCGTAATTGCATTGCTCTGTGAAGTCAACACCCATCACGCCATGGCATGTGACTATCGCTACCGGCTCCCCCGTCTGCGCTTCCTCGCGCTCGATGGCTCTACTCAGTTCATCCTTCACAGAACACCCTCTCGGTGTTTGAATGGTTAGGACGTTAAGCAGGTCCAGCGCCCGTTTCATCGAGTCGATCGTGTTCATTTCAAATTCCTTATTTCAACGCCGATAGACCCATGGCCTCCAGCGCGTCGATCAAAATATTTCGCAGCATATTCAAGCGTCGCCTTGCGCGAAGCCTTCCCATACTCGCGCATTTGATCGGAAGTAAAAAGATCAGGATAGGTGCTTCTGGCAATTTCGGGCACTGGCAGCGGTGGAAGTTGACCCGCGCTCATGATGCAGCCATCCCGTCATCTATTCCGATACGCACTGTCCGGTAGGGTCCATCAACAACCCATCGGTTTCCCTCATGCTCGCCCTCGAATCCATAGCCCTGGCATTGCGTTTCAAGCCAATCAAGCCGCTCCGAATCCATCAGCCGGTCAGCCGCAAACTTCAGGGCGGAATCGCGCTCTTTGACCAACTCGCGCACGGGGTTGGCGCCATTCCAGTTCCCCGGCTCGCCAGTTGATCCGGTGCAGGCTTGGTAGCACTCGTTGACGGTGCTTTTGTGAGTCTCGGCCTCCATCTTCCACTGCTGAGCTTGCTGCTTCATGGCGTCGCGCTCAATACGACAAGAGTGATATTCGTCTTTTGACCCGTTAAAAAGCGCCAAGTACTGATCGCGCTCAGCCGTCAGCGCATCAACCTGAGCCCGAAGCTCACGGATAGTTTCAGCAACTTCGATGTGTTCTGTCGTCATGTCATAGCTCCCAAATTTATAGCGAACACCTCGACCGGCTCAGGTCCAAAGTGATCATGCTGGATTGTTTTTACCTCGTAGCCTTGCCACGGAAATGTCAGGCGTCGACTGGCATCATCGCGGGCCGGATAGCCCAAGGTGATGACGACAGAATCGAAGTGCTTGAACCGAATTCGCTTCGCCCAGAACGGGGTAATTAGGCGAAATTCCTGCGTCTTTGTTCCGGCCTTTATCTGATTGAAATAGACGGCTTTTACAGGAAGGGTTAGGGTTTTCACCGTGGCACCCCCGCATAAGTACCCTGGCGATTAACAGCCCGATACACAGAGCCATACCCAATGCAAAGCGCATCAGCTATTTTTTGCACGCTGATGCCAGCCTGTACGCACTTGTCCAACGTTGGGATAACGCTCTCGGGGATGGCGACTAGCCGGTGTGGTTCTTTGTTTGTCATATTCCAGAGCCTTGGTAAGCGCCTTGGTGATTGATAGCGCGTGAGATTGTTGATGAGGCAACACCGAGTGCGGCAGCCATTACCCGCATGGTGGAACCTGCGTGCTTCATTTGAGACACGACCTGCAGCTTCTCAGCATCCAGCGATGGTGGTACATGGCGGCGACGTTTTCCGCCGTTGTTAGGTCTGTCGTACCTCACTTTGCCCCTTGCTTGCGTAATGTTTAATGACCCGGCCATTCGGGTTTGGCATGTCTCGCTCGATCACATCACCCAGCGCAACAAGCCGACGCATTGATGACGACATGTTTTTAAATCCGAGTGACTTTCCGATCTGGCCAGATGATCGCCATGGGTGCGTTTTTATCCACTTGCGAATCACGATGTGCCTATTGGGTGGGTCGTCATACTTTCTGACGGATTCCCAAAACCAGACCGGTGCATTGCGTGTTGTCACTTTTCCAAGTGTTCGCTTTGTGCAGCCATCACGCTCAAGGCACACGAGAATTTCACAGATAGTGGATATTCGGCCACTCAAAGCGAGTGAAATATCGGAGGCTGTAGACACTCCGTTATCTTCAACGTACCGAGCAACGGCTGATACTGTCATGGGTAAATATTCACGCTCTGGCTGCTTCGGCTTCGTTGGCTTCTTCGCTGGCGATAACTTCACCGGCTTCAGCATGACCGGCGTGAATTGCCATGGGATGATGCCTGGTGCGAATGTGGTTTGGATTGCTCTCATGGCGTGGCCTTAAATTCAACTACCCATACCCATGGGTTTAAATCCCACGATCCGATGCCGTTTATCGACTCCCATAGTGAGTGGTAACCGCGTTTTGCTGAGCCGTCGTAGAAGGCTTTTACTTTTTTAGGGACGGGTGGCGCGTAATGGTCTGGCCCTTTCGTGATCCCCTCTGCAATCGCATCGGCCTCACTGATTTCCTGCAGCCGCTCCACGCGCACACCGGTGATCTCCAGCATGATGCGACTAGCCCAGCGGGGCATGTGTATACTTGGCTTCACGGATGACTTGAGGTTATCTTCTTCGTCCATGAACTCATGAATTCCGTGAGAAGCGGGGAAGGAGCAGTGGTAGTTCTCGCCAGTCGTCCAATTGGCCAGGCGCATGTCTCCATCACATTCGTCATTCAAAAACGGCTGAAAGTTTTCTCGCACCCAAAGCCGGTCGCTGGGCTGGCCGTAGGGGCAGTTGCTGTATTCGCCCTGATTGACTTCACCGGCCAGTTCATGAGGCTGCAACATACAGCGCTTACCCATGTTCCGGTCAGGCCGGGCCTTCACTACCCGCCGCGTCTGCGTCTTGCTGCCGTTAAGCAGCGCACGGACCATCGGGCCATTGAAAAGGATTGGCCGGTCAGTCATGGTGTCCCCCTTCACTATCATCACTCTCAACAAACGCCACAACAGCGCCACGGCCCAGCAGATCATTCGCTTTGATAGCGAGCTGGTTGCCGTTGACCATGCGGCCACTCTGTTTCGCGCACTCATTGACAAAGGCCATGATGCGGGTTATCTCGTGTTGCGCGGTCGGGCCGGTGAAGGCGCGTTCTAGGCGGGCGGCGTAGGTGCTCATGCTGTCACCTCACCACCCAGCGCATCCAGCAGATCCGGAATCATCTTGCTCAGCTCACCAGTGGCGATTGACACGTCAGCGTCAAAGCCGTCATCTTTTCCGGCTGATGTCTTTTCAAACACCACATCCAGAAATTCCATCTTCTTGACCTGCAGGCCTTCGGTAAGCACGAACGATACCCGGCTGTCCCAGGTCAGCGCCAGTTTGGTGGGAAGCTTTCCCTGCTCTACGTAATGCTTCACTTCATCGGTATCAAGCGGATGCTTGCCGTATTTGATCGTCGCCTTAGATTCATCGGCGGCCTTCAGTTCACACTCACGGTCCACCGTGAAGCCGGCGGGCGGTTCCTGCGAGATCAGCCATTCAGACATGGCCGCTGTGGGTGATACCTTGGTGTCAATCAGTCGCACGGACAGCCCATCAATGCACTTCACCAGCATCGTGACCACTTCATCTGCCTTGGACTGGCTGCTGGAGTCGATCACCAGCAGGCTTGCCGCCGGGTCAATCCAGACCAGCACCGCTGATTCTTTGCTGAATGCCATCGGCATCAATTCCAGTTTGATGTCGTCCTTGATCTCGCGGGTTTCTTTTTTCCCTGGTTTGCGCCCGGTGTTAGCCTCGATGTGGGCGCGGCGCTCATCGGCCCTCTTGTTGATGACGGATGCGGGCACGGCGCGGGTTTCAATCATCAGTTTGGCGATCCACTGGCCACCGACTGACTCCAGCAGCGGACCGTGTTCTTCGCCGCGTGGTGGAACCCAGCCGATTGATTTCTCTTGGCTGGCGCCGCAGGGGGTGAAGGCGGAGGCCGAGAGAGCTGTATCAGCGCCCAGGGCGTCGATTGATAAGGCAGCGATTCGGTAGAGGATAGTGTTCTTGAACATGGTTTTCTCGTTAAAAAACCCGCAATCGGCGGGCTTTATTTATTGGTTGAATTGGCGTCTATCCCTTGTCGAACAAGGGCTGTTAGCTATGCATTTAGTAGCCATCTGATTGGTGCGCTCCACGCTGGCGGCTTGTAAATATTGCTCGCCTGCATCACTCCCGATGCGTAAGTTCCAGGTGATTCACCCGGTAGGCGCTGGCGACGGACGTAGCCTTGTGGGAACGCCTTCTTGATGCACTTAGGCATGTCAACGTAGCGCTGCTGTTTCACTGGATGCGGGTTGCTCATGCGGCCACCAATTCACAAGCCGCGTTGATCCGCTTCACCAGCGCCGCACAGATCAGCAGCCATTCGCTCTCGTGATACAGCTTCGCGGCCTTTTCAGTGGCTGAATGCTCAAACCCAAGCTCAAGCAGGAATGCGGCCGTCAAGGTGAAGCCCAGGCGGTCTGCCATCTGGCCCAACTTGAGGTCGGGCGGGCTGGATGGTTCCTGGGTGGTGGCCAAAGCGGCTCGAATCGCCATGGGTGCTACTGTTTCAATAGCTGCTTGCGCTTGTTGTACGCGGGCTGGAGCTGGATTCATCGCCTCGGCAACACTGGCAGGCATCATGATTTCAACCACGGCTGCGTGCGTCACCAGCTTGGCGGCTTCAGTGGCGGCTTGCTCTTGCGTGTTTTCTTCGGGTGCCATTTGAGAGCTTTCAGTTGGTTGATCAGATATTTGATTGAGCGCTTTGATGTTGGCTGCTGCCTTGCTTCGCAACTGGCCTTCAAACTCGCTCACTAGAATGGCAAAGGCGTCAAGGTCAGCTTTCAGCCTGGCAATTTCCTCGATGTGTTCGCTGCGCCGGATGCGGTGGATGACCAAGCCAAGACCAACGCTCTCAAGGTCTGGCGACCACATGCACAAATCAATCCACTCCCAGCCAAGAAACAAAAGCTCCCCAAGACATTGATCTATGTATTCGCTGTAATCTCCATCAACCACGGTATCAAACAGGTTATCGCTGCCGAACATCATCTTGATTTCAACACCACCAAGGCCTTCCGGATGATCACGAACTTCACCGTCTGGGCTCACGCCAAACATCCCGCAACTTGTCATTGCAAAGCCGACTTCATGGACAAGGCTTCCAGTTGTTGTTTCATATGCTAGGCGGGCAAAGGGTTCCTGTTCCTGACCCTGCTTCATGGCGTAGGTCTGGTACATCCCCTCGGCATTCCCGCCAAATCGCTCCCGGGCGACGTTTCGGGCATATAGGGTTCGCTTCGCCGTTGGCTTCCCTGCCTTCGTGAAGTCTCTGGCATCTTTGAACTTCGACCCAGTGATGCGACCCTGGCGAAGCTTCAGCCATGTTTCACTTCCTTGCGGGGCGGTGCTGTAGGTGATCATGCTGCCTCCCTGAATGTTGCTAAAACCTCTTCATACTTACCATTCAAAACATGTTGGTCTTCAGTCGAAAGCGCATCGATGTGCAGGCCGCAGGCGTTCAGATCATCCTCATTGACAGCACCACAGATCGCGGCCATTACCTCGTCAAAGGTCTTGACTGGCTTTGGAGTCTTCGGCGTTACATCGGTTACGGTCTGTTTCTTGAGTACGTCACCCCGGCTGATTACGATGTTCTTGAATGCGTTGTAAGCGTCCATGTCTTTCGATGGCTTGATGTCCGAAACACCTTTTTTCCAAATTGAATCCAGATCAACGGCATTCGTGGCGTTAGTCGCTTGCTTGATCCACTCGTTCAGCGCATCGCCCGGGTACTTCTTAGCCCCGTTGCCATTGATGACCTCTAAGCCTTCGCCGCCCTCGGTGTTGAGATGGTGGATGGCTTCATCAACGCGGCCTGATCTGTCAGTCTTAGGCCAGTATTTATAAGCCTGCTTGACGACCGTCTTCTTAATCATTTCGCCTTCATCAGACTTCCACGGTCCTTTTTGCCCAGCCTTCCATGCCTCAGACCGGTCCCGAATTGAGTAGATGCTGTCAATGTCCATGGTGTGGGTCAAGTACTCTCCATCAGGGGTCTTGATCACCACATAAGCGCCTTTGATCTTGCCGCGTGCCTCGGCGCCTGCAAATGGGTCATGCCCATGGGTAGGCGGCTTGTCGAATCCGTTAATGACAAAGTTGTCATGCTCTCGCACGATAGCGGCCTGCGCCCATAAGATAGAACCGGACGCCACCGCCAAGTCAATCAACCCCATGTAGCTGATATCAAGGCAGACCACACTTTTTCGCACGACCAGATAGGCTTGCTTTTTCGCCGGGTTCAGACTGATGCCGATAGCCGCCACGTTGGTAATGGCATTTTCGACCGACTGGCGATTGCCCATGGCCGCACGCATCATGAAATCAGAGCTTCCCAAGATTTGCAAGGCAAACCCGGCCTCTTTATCGAAGTTGATTCCTCGATCAACAGCGACCGTGGTGAAGTTGTCGCGCAAGGCATAGACAGCCTGCGACAGTAGCGCAAGTTCGTTACTCATACTGTTCTCCAGTAAACAAGCGTTAAAAGCAGTGCTGAGTCGATGGCCAGCATCGAGCGCACAAAAAGTCGGTAAAAGTGGCGGGTCATTTGAAATCCCTCGTAAGCGATTGCCACGCCCGGCTAGCAGCCCGGATACGGGTAGCACCACCACGGCGAAAGAATGAGTACAGGCGGTAGAGGGTCATGGCATCCTGCTTTCTTGAGCGGCTTCGACCTCTGCCCGGGCCGACTCGCGGTCGATAGCCCACACAAAGTAGGTGAGCTTGACAATTTGGATGACGTAGCGGTTCATGCTGCACTCCCTGGCGCTGCGGGTAGTGGCATCCAGTGGGTAGGCTCGTCCATGCGATGGCCGCAAACTTTCCCATCGACCATCCAGCCAACAAAGCACCATGCCCTGGCTTCCATTGCATTCATATTCGCAAGCAAGACTATTGTTCCAGTTGGCGCAGTATCAATCGGCATCCATGCAGGCGCTGCGGCCTCTTGGGGTGATGTCAGTACTGAAAACAGCGCTCTTCGGGTATCTCCAGCGGCGATATTTGCCGCTTCATATTCACTGTCCGACCCTTCGCGCTCTGCATCTTCAAGGGTGATGATTGATTTCTCGTGAGCGTCGATCAGCGCCTCAAGCGCCAATTTCGCGGTGTCTTTTTTCATTCGATCCCCCAATGCTCTGGATTGTTTTGGATTTGCGCCTTGAGTGCAGCCCGGTCGTTAGCCTCATGCCAAGCTGATGTTTTGATAACCCCTGCTGCACGCCGGTACTCAAATGCGATACGCGCCTGCTCATTCTGGTTAGCGTCACACTGCACAAGCGTGTGCAAAGTTGGCGTGATCTTGGCGGCGCAGCGTCGGCAGAATGTTGGCGGCGCGATTGAAGCAAGGAAGGGGGCGAAGGTTGGGTGAACGGCGTTCATTTCGTCACCTTCTCACCACAGAACGGGCAGTAGCTGAAAAACATGTTCAGCGATGTTGTTTTCAGCTTGGGAACGCCGCTTTTTAGTGGAGCCATGGCAGACTGCTTTGCCGTCATATAGCCAAGTTGCTTCATGGCGTTTCCTACTATCGCAAAGCCGTAGCCTTGCAGTTTGGTGTCGTGGTCAGTGGCCGATGGGGATTGTTCTTTAAATCGCTCGGTCAGCTTTTCTTCAAGCTCTTTTTTGCAATTACACATTTGCATACTCCCTGTGTTTAGGCGTGAAAAAGCCACATCGTGTGTGGCGTGTGGGTGGGATGCAATGGGTTGGCCAGCTGTCTGATCAGAGCAATCGCGCTCTTTGCTGGTCAATGCCGTTGCGGCCCGTAAATGGTTGATGGTGAGCGGGTATGTGATCCCGACTTATGCGACTTACTCTGGCGCATCACAACTACTCATTCACCATCAAGTAGCCGGGCTGGTTTGCACTTTCGCATCGGCCCTATTTCGGCTCCGCTCCATGCTAGGCAACCCGTCTACTTGATAGCCTGTGAGAAATCAGAAGTTATTGAGACAATTGGGCCTATTTTCATAGATTTCATCTTGAAGTTGATGCGACAAAGTGCAGAAGTTAGTGAGACAGGTTGCACGTTCAACGAACAGGCGGTCTCTTGTGGGGAGCAGGCCTGGGCGTAACTCGTGGCATACCTTCGTCATCAACCCAGTCGTTTGACATAACAAGGATGTCGGCGCACATATGCATGATGGTCTCAGCCGCCGTTCTACGGCGCGAACTTTCATGAGAGGCAAGATCTTGTACATACGGGACTACATCGTCTAGGATGTCTTGCGGCGTCCGGCCTTCACGAGCAATGCCAACTACGTTAAATGTCTTGGTATTCATTCTTCATCCTTTGTTGTTTCGTCATCGTTAGCTCGCTCATTCAGCTCTTTGCAAACTTTGCTTGGCAATGGGATCAACACCAAATTGAACGATACAAAATCATCTCCAACTTCATCAGCTCCTGCGTTTTCAAGCATTCGCTTGGCTCGCTTATTTAGTACATATGCCATTCAATTTCCTATTTGTCGCAACAACTTCTAACTTTTCTCATTTACTTCTGATTGCTCACATAGCCACCGCTTACGCCCGGTGAGTCGCCGCTGTCACGGAATCATGGTTGATGAGTCAATGTCTTCGCCTTCCGAATCCTGCCATTCAGTCCATTCGTCATCTTCAAAAACTTCAAGGCCAGCAGCGTTGCAGTAGTCTGGCTTGATTCTGTTTTTGAACTGGAATATGTCGTAGTTCGCAAGAATAGAAAGAACCTTTTTTGCTTCTCCTGGCGTTGCCACATCCACATGGAAAGGTTTACCCGGAATCTGCGGAATGTGCCATACCCGTAGGTCGCCTGTATTTGCCATCACTCTCTCCTTTGTTGATTCACAAAAACAAAACTCACCTGTCACGAAAGTTTTGTTTGCCGTCATGCGCAGACGGCGGGCGGGTTAATTAGAGCCGGAGCCGTCGCCGGAGCCGTAGCCGTCGCCGTCGCCGTAGCCGGAGCCGGAGCCGGAGCCGGAGCCGTAGCCGGAGCCGGAGCCGTCGCCGTAGCCGTAGCCGTCGCCGTCGCCGTAGCCGTCGCCGTCGCCGTCGCCGTAGCCGGAGCCGGAGCCGTCAGTGAATTTTTTACTTGCCAAAGCCATTGATAGACTCCTTAGCGACGGCTGATGTGGGGATCAGTTCGCATACGCCGGTCAGTGCAATTTCGGGATTCAGCACGTCTATCTTGCAGCCCGACTGCACGCCGGCTTGCGCCACCCCGGACAGCGCAACGCCGTCTTTTGCCTTCCAGCTCCACAAGCGCCGCGAGTCTTTCAGGATGACGTTTTCTCCATCTGCGCTCACCACCTCACCGGCGTGCACCCCTGCGCTGTAGCAGCGTGCAATCACATGCTTTCCAATAAATGGATGCGGCTTGCTTGCCGTCTGCGTAGCGCCAAACATCGTTGCAATTTTCTTCAACTGACCGTAGGTCAACTCTTCAATATCAATCATCTTCACTCCTGGTTAAAACCTAAAAACTCAGCAAGCCTTTAGGTTTTGCCCCTGTCGCCAAGGGCCAGCCGATATAACCCTTTCGGTCCCGGCTGATAAATACACCAGCATTACGCTGCTGGTAGAGCGGTCGGCCACCTCATGATTTGCCTGTTGCGTTTCTTGTCTTGGCTGCAACGCCTCATCCAGTCTCTCGCGCCTGGCTTGCGTCCACTGCTAAGCACTTGTGATGTGCCGCTACGTGGGTTAGTTTGTGTCTGAATAGATTTAGAAAGGCGGGCTGGGCTTGATTCCAGCTTGTAATGCTTACTCGCTCACCGTGCAATCTTTCGGGCTTATGGTGTGGCCTATATGCTTGCGTCGAAGGCTTCCCTTGATGCTACAAACGGCGTCCATTACTTCGAGTCCTGCGTTTCCTTCAACGCCGCCGCCTATCTAAATCCACTCAGATTTTTAAAGACCGTAGACAGGTTGGTTCGATCACTTGCTGCCACCGCTGCGTTTTGCTGCGATGGGTGAATTGTAGCGAATAGCTACAGCATTGCAAGCGATTCGCTACAGAATCTCAATAAATAGTTAAAATAATTTTCACCAGACGTAAAAAAGCCCGCGTGAAAGCGGGCTGGGTTGAGTGATTTATCTTTATCGGTGCTTTAGGAGGCTAAGCAAATGGTCAATATTGTTTTTAACCACATCCGGGTTTTTGTACGACACCTTGCCAGACTCGCTTACACGGCGCTCATCCTGTTTTGCCTTGTCGTAAGCAGCCAGGGCCTTGCGAACACGGTCACGTCGCCAGATTCCAATGTCGTAACTGTCAAGCCTGTCGCGCTCGGCGATGCCGGGGCTTTGCATGGGACTGCCACTCTGTCGCTCTCGGAACAGGTGAACGCGAAGCGGCCCGATGATCTCGTTCAACTCCTTCCGCTTGTCGCGGCCAATGGCCTGCCAGTTTCCAATCAGAAGCCCGAGAAGGAAGGTGATAAGGGCCACAGCCGGACCACTGAAGAGGTCGATGATGATTTGACGCATAAGGCGGTTTCTCTGACTGCAATGTACGCAGGCATACTTTTGTTGGGGATTTTAATTTCTGGCGGACCCGGAGCTTTGACCGAGATTTTTTACTGGAAGCCGCGTGATGTTGTCTTGGATATATGGTGCGCAGTAGAAGACTATTTTTGGTGGCGGGAACAACGAGCCATGGAAATTAAAGCCGCACAAAAGAAGTTTGATTACTGATTTGCAATCAAACAGCCGTTATACATTTTCGTCATGAATGAAAACCCCCTGCTATTTGTCAATTCGGGGGCTGTGTAAACATTGCGAACAACTGCCTTTGTCCAGTCTTTTGACTCTTGAGGGAGCTTCTCAGCTCCAAAACCAAGAGCGATTAATACCGCTGACTCCTGGCGCAGCCCTTGGTCACGAGATGATGCAGCGGATGCGAATGTGTAGGCGGTCCTCATGCACAACTCATCTTGACTGATCGCTGCCGATGATCCATGCGCCCACCCAAAAGCCATCATAAATATGGAGAATAGTCTTTTCATTCCGTCCCTTTTGTTAAATCCAACAACACCGGCCTTTGCGGCTCTAGTTTAAATTCGCTCAGACTGTTTTTGCACAATGCGCCCAATGCAAAACACATCCTCTGTGCAGACCTTGCGCGGGTATCGGCGCTGATCAGGGTTATCCGATGCCAGCCACCACTGGCCTGCATCACGAACCAGGCGCTTGATAACCAACTCGCCTTCGTAATTCATAGCGTACACCACGCCGTCTTTGATATCAACGTCAGCTGTGTTGACCACCACGGTATCGCCATCGCATAGTCCAGGCTCCATACTGCCATTGGCAACAGATGCGGCCAGTAGCTTTTCTGGGGCGTAGCCATGTCGATCAAACCACTTCCGCTGGAAAACGATGGGGGCAGCATCTTCATCAACGTAATCAACCGCAAAGCCATGCGCACCAGCCGATAGTTTGAAGCGCACTCTGCGAATGGCCGGGTAATCGGGATTGTTGGTCAGGTCGATTGGCACTGGGGTGCTTGCTGCTTGCGGTCGATCTTCTTTGTCGAACCAACCGCGTCCCAACTCTTCAGCAGCTTCTATTTTTTGAGCCGCATCATCCCCCAAGCTTCGCATGCTTCTACTTCCATCCTTTTTTAGGGGAAGCAGCACTCCTTTGATGATCTGGTCGAGATAAATTGGGTTCAGCCCGGCGCGTTCGGCTACTTTATCCATGCCGCGTTCAACGCAGAGTTCGGTCAATTTGCGACGTCTACGCTCAGTACTTGTTTCCATTGTTTCAGTTATAGCAAATTGCTTTAAAGAAATAGTAGCCATTCGCTTGCAATCACATAGCGAATCGCTACAATCTAAGGGATGCGAAAACAATTCACCCCCGAAGAACGACGAGCCTGGGCTGACAAGCTGGGTATTAATGAGCGGTATTTGTATCAATGTCTCACCGGTAGACGTGATATGGGGCCGACTGAAGCCCGCAGGGTTGAGACTGAATCTGGCGGAGTTTTAACTCGTCAAATGCTATGCCAAAAGACTTGGGGTGGAATTTGGCCTGAACTAACTCCTTTAGACCCCGCACAAAATCCCCTTGTAGCTCCCGCCACGAATTCCATTGGTCTCGACATCACCCACAGCGATCAAGAACGCCGAGAAAAAGAAGACCGCCGGGTAGAGCGCCAAAGACGCAAGGCCGAACGCCGTGCGCTGGCTGCCATCAAGCAACCCCGCAAGTCCCGCACTGCTCAGGGGGTGGCTTGACATGAGCATCATTACTGCTATTGATGGATGTGCCTTCACTCGAGACCCTGACACCGGGGTAATCACTTCATACGACGGACCTCGTGAGGTGTTGCAGCAAGAACAATTGCCGCAAGAACTTGCGTCTGTAGTTCTTGAACTGTCAGCGTCATTGCGTCGCGCAGCATTACTGTTGCAGAGATTTCCACTGGCAGCGTATTCGCCTCCGACTTCAGAGTCAGAACAACCTGCGATAGCCCTGGATGGTTCGCTCCACTCAGAGAAATCGACGTGATCGTGGGTGCAAATGTTTTCATGGGGTTGCCTTTCGAGCGTGAGTTGTGGAACTCTGATCGTAGCTTGACTGGCAGCCCCGCCCCCTTCTATAGCGGATACCTCCAAGCAATCCGCACCACACAAGCGAGTACATGAGCCATGGCCACCCCTGACGGATACACCGAACTGCGCGTTGATATACCCAACGAACTGGCTAAACGCATAGACGCGCTGATGATGGTTGACAAGCTCAAAAGCCGTGCTGACTTTGTTGTTCCCGAGCTGACGAAGGTGACTGATGCTGCTTTTCATAGGGCAATGATCCTACTTCGCTGCGCTGGAATCAATCCGCTTGATTCCACCAACAACGGAAGGGCGGCGGAATGAATACTTGTCAACTCATTGCGAATTCGCACGTTCTAAACGCCTTTCAGACCTGCACACCACGATCGACAGCAGTCCTCGTCAGCACAGCGCCAAAAAAGCGCGGCCCTAAGTTGGTGGCACTGAATGCAGCGCTGGCTAAGTCGGTCACGGCATTCCAGCCAAGTTCATACAACTATGCGCCGGTGGCTGTGCTATCCAAAACAGTGACAACGGCATCCAGCCGGTTTGCAACTGTATGAGTGAATACGAGGCGCAAATCTATTCGGTGATTTTGATTCTCCGAGCTATGTACGGCAGCGACCTCGATGAACAAGCTGAAGCGTTCACCCCCCCCCGCCAATCAAGCCACTCCATCCGGCGTGTGCTTCTCTTGAGTTTTTAGCATGAGAACAATTGAAGTTTGCGTTAACCCCATGCTCTGCCCGCCTGCATTCGATGCCCACCACGACACATGGGTGGCCGATCAACTTCGCAATGCCGGGATGCCATTCGTATATCGCACGCTGGAGCAAGGCCCCGCTCGCGGATTGTTGGCAACAACGCTTCTTGAGGGTGGTAGCACTCTTTATCGTTGGACTAGCGAGGCTGCAGCATGAAACACATCCCCGCACCATTGGCCCGGTCAAGCGACCCGGTAACTAGCTTTCAAGCTGCAGACTCCGTGAAAGAGCTAATCAAGACGCATGAGAGGCAAATCACACGGGCGCTACGTCTACATGGTGCTAATGGCGTAGATGCCATAGCAGCCCATTGCGGCCTTGCAGCTCACGCAGTCGGCAAGCGCATGAAGAGTCTTTTTGATCAAGGCGTTATTCAGTTCACAGGCCGACTAGTCAAGAGTGATTCAGGGCGGCAGCAACGGGAATGGGTGGCGGCATGAATTACTACAACCGCCACATCGGTGACTACCTAAAAGACACGTCGCACCTCACTTTGCTCGAGCATGGAATTTACACGCGACTGATGGATGTGTACTACGTCCGCGAGTCGGCCTTACCTCAAGATCAGATTGCCCGCCTGATTGGCGCTCGGACGACCGACGAGATTTCAGCATTGAACTGTGTGCTTTCAGAGTTTTTCGAGCTTGTCTCGGGATCATGGATTCAACATCGATGCGAAAAAGAGATCGAAGCCTACAGCGACAAGAGCATCAAAGCAAAGCGCAGTGCGTCGGCCCGCTGGGAAGCTAAAACAGAGAACACCGAACGCAATACGGACGCATTGCCAACGCATAACGAACGCAATACGGACGGTGTAAGACATGCGGGCGTCCCAGTAACCAGTAACCAAGAACCAATAACCAATAACCAGAAACCAAAAAGAAACATAGCGCCTTCCGTCGCATCGCCTGACGGCGTATCCGAATCGGTGTGGTCTGATTTTTGTCAACACCGCAAATCCAAAGGTGCAAAGCTGACCCAAACCGCGATAGACGGAATTCAGGCGGAAGCCGGTAAGGCCGGGTGGGCGTTAGAGGCGGCATTGCGAGAGTGCTGCGCCCGTGGGTGGACTGGGTTCAAGGCGGACTGGGTGGCAGACAAGCCAAGGAATAACGGCCCATCCGGCGAAACCGCTTACCAGCGTTCCATGCGCGAAAAGATGGAGCAGATCGCCCCAAGCATCGCAGCCAAGAACCCGAATGTCGTTCGGGTGATTGACGTCAACCCGACCACTTATTTTGAAAACCTCGCAAAAAAGCAACTGGAGAATCACCATGCGTGAACTGATCGACATCATCTTCAAAAAACTTTCTCTGCGCTATGGCCGCGACTTCACTGGCAAATGGGAGGGAATTGACCTGGATGACGTGAAAAGCGATTGGGCGCTGGAGTTGGATGGATTCGAGCGTGCGCCAAATGCGATTTTCTACGCCCTGCAAAACCTGCCCGACGATAAGGCTCCAAACGTGGCTCAGTTCCGCGCCATAGCCCGCCGGGCACCGGCGACACAAGCCCCGCAACTGGCGGCGCCAGCAGCCAATCCAGAGCTGGCACGCGCATGTTTGGCTCAAGCCCGTGCACTGATGACTCGGGCATCCGCATGAGCTACGAACAAGCCATCGTCATTCTTGAGGCCGTTAAAGCTGGTGATAAGTCTCCAACGGTAATCCAGATCACGACTGCTTTGTCATTGACTGGCGACTTGTGCTAACCCGCGAAGAACTGATTGACCACATCCTAAAAATGAAAACACTAGATCAAGATTACGCCCGCTTCGCCCTTGCGCAATACAACAAGGCCATGCCGTGGATGGACCTCAACAACGGCGTCAAGCTGGCGCTGGAGTCTTCCAAATGAACGCCCTTTACCCTGTTTATTTCTCAGTCGGCATTTTGGTTGGCGCTGTGTTGGTTGGAGTGTGGGTGATTTTGATTCGGGGGTTGAAATGACACGCAAATGCAAAGTTTGCAAAGCTGAATTCACGCCGCAAAAGATGGGGCAAAAGGTTTGCAGCCCTGATTGCGCAATTTCGCTTGCTGTGTCCGAGCGCGGTAAGGCTGCGAAGGTCGCCCGGGTGAAAGAGCGCCGCGAGGATAAAGCCAAGCTGATCGCGATGAAGGGCCGAGGCGACTGGCTCAAGGAGGCCAAGATTGCCATTCAGCGCTTTCGCCGTCTTGAAGAGTTGTCATTGGGTAGCAGCTGCATGAGTTGTAGCCGGTCACAAGAAGAAGTCGCTGGAACTGATTCATGGAAGCCGGGCGGTGCTTGGGATGGCGGTCATTTTCTAAGCAAGGGCGCACGACCTGAATTAGCGCTTGAGCCGCTGAATATCTGGCTTCAGTGCAAATCCTGCAACGCTGGGTCTGGAAAGTACGCACGTAAGGGGTACACGGTCAACCAGTCGTTCAGGATAAATCTGATAGCCCGCATCGGTGTGGAGATGGTTGATTATCTAGAGGGTCCGCATGAGCTACCAAAACACACGATTGATGACTTGAAGGCTATTAAGGCTGCGTACACGCTGAAAACAAAACAACTTAAGGCAGAGCAAGAATGAACCAAGCACCCATGAACTACTGCACAAAGCACAAATTGTCGCATTCTGAGATTGCCTGCCCAGAGTGCAGGTTTCAAGGATTGTATGAATCATTCGGGAAAGCCGATGAGGTCCAGATCGACGGTACACATTACAAAGACATGGCCATGCAACCGTGGGATGTGATGCAGTCCGTTATGACCAAAGAGGAATTTATCGGGTTTCTCAAAGGCAACATCATCAAGTACTCAATGCGCGATGGCAAGAAGCCCGGCGCACTGGATGACGCAAAGAAAGCGAAACACTACGCGCAGAAGCTGGCAGAGGTTACGGCATGATTGATCTTAAAAACTGGACGGCATGGCTGATTAAGTGCTTCTTTGTCGGCATGGCGATAACGTGGGCCATTGGTCAAACACCCTATGGGCGTGATGATTCAGATGAAGGAGAGTGGGGAAATCGAAGCGGGATGGCTCCGCGCACTGACAGCCTGACAGGTTGCCAGTACCTAACAACATCGGGCGGTGGATTAACGCCGCGAGTTGATGGGCATGGTCGGCATATTGGGTGCAAGGGATGAAGCGCGTATTCGTGATGGCGCATGAGACAGCCCGCCGCAATGCCGTACAAGCTGTGCAGGATGCCCCGGAGGGCTACGCCGTGACAGTTTGCCAGCCAACACGCAACCTAGATCAGAACGCGGCACAGTGGCCCATCCTGCAAGCGTTTGCAGATCAAATTCAATGGCCAATTAATGGCCGCATGGAGTGGATGCAGCCCGACGAGTGGAAGGATGTGCTGACGGCAGCGTTCAAACGGGAGACTGTTCGCGTAGCCATGGGCCTTGACGGTGGCATGGTCATGCTCGGAAGCCGCACCTCTAAATTTAGCAAGGCTCAGTTTGGCGAATGGCTGGAGTTTTTGAATGCGACCGCTTCCGATCGTGAAGTAATTTTGGACTATCGGGAGGCTGCATGACCGCAACAAACCACGCTGGCCATGCCGCCTATACCTACACCACTGCTCGCGGCTGGGTAATCGGAGAAGTACGCCTAACCCGCAGCGAAGCACTGGCAGACATGGCGCTGATGCCGCCCGGTGAATATGCAGTACGTGAGTCTGTGTGGCTAAACGGGGTGATCGTATGAAGCATTTCAGTAAACAGGCTGGGTTCGAGATTAAGCGGTTTGGCGCGCACATCGCCGTCGCCTCTGATCTTTGGTATCTCACTGTGTCAAACAAGCTGCCGTCAAAGACGCACCGGGTTTATCAGGTCTTTGGCGTGGCGTTCAAGTCATACGACGAGATGTTCATCCTGTCTTTCTATCTCGTGTTCTTTAAATTCACGCTTGGATGGTTTCGCAAATGAACCTCGACCCCAGCTATTACGCCTGCTCAAACCGGCGCGATTTTGTAGCCAGCTATCCGGTCGCCGATGGCTGGTACATGGATGGCCACACACGCACCCCACGCATGGTGTCGCAGAAAACGACCGGCAAGCGTGATTGCCAGTTCACTCTATTTCAATTGACGCCAACGTCGCCAGCGAATAGGGATGACGCGCGATGTGCTGATTGTTCACGGAGACTTAATAAATGACCTGCCTTGGTGCACATCTCTACGGAAACCCCGAAACCATCCTCATGCGAAAACAGGAATATCAAGCCAAGAAGGAGAAATCCTGTACTGGCTGCGTTAACCGGCGCGTGATCCTGTTTGGCGAAGAGAAAGTACAAGCCTGCACGGTGATGCAAGCGGCTCGAATGCGTAAGTGTGAATTTTATAAGGCAGAAAAAGAATGAACCAACCCCAGCCCGACGCCATCACGATAGATGACCGCTACATTTCCGCCACCCATGCGTCAAACCTGCGGCTGGAAGCTGATAAGCCGGGGCCGCTTGATGTCGTTATCGCGGTCGGCTGGTGCAAACAAAAATTGTACGGCGCAATGACCCGCTTGTTTTCCGAGTACGACGGGGTTAGCCATCCGAAGCCCATGAGCGCGGTAATGGTGGGCGGTTTGGCTCAAACGCTGGATAGTTGCAAGAAGGTTATTGGGCTGGAGCGGGCGCAGATCATGGCTGATTCATGGTACGCGCAAGAGCTTGTCATGATGATGATGCGCCTAAAGTCGCTGCCAGCCATCCGGCATGAGCTTACCTATCAAGCGGGCCGCATGGGTATCGAGTCACCCCGCGAGGTGGCTGTGGCTGTGATTATGTGGATGCTTGACGACGTATGCGACACCTGCCACGGCGCTATTCGTGACGTAGCCAAAAACGAGGCCTACATCCCAAAGCCGATTGTTTGCCCGACATGCCGGGGTAGCGGCAAAAAGAAGATGCCGTATGGCGATTCGGGCCGTGATCTGGTGGGGTATATCCAAGAAATTATGGGCGATGCGCGAAATAGCACAAAGAAAAGATTGTCAAGATTCAAATAATATGTTATTCTCCTTTTTAATATCAACGCTTGATTGATAGGTTATGTTGAATGTCCTTGCAATACCGCCCGTAACTGGTAGCGATGCAAGGGATGATCCATAGATGGTTAGCCGCCTTTGAAATAGGGCGCAAACGCATGATGATTGGCAGGGAGTTTTGGAGCAGCTTGGTAATGTGGATACACAAAACCTCTGTTTCCAGACGTTACCGCACTGGCCAGTGACAGTCATCAGTCGTTTGGTGAACGAGTCGGCTCACAAGGCTGGTTAAAACAGCATCAGACGAGCAGGGTAAAGCCTGACAAACTACCGGATTGAAAGCGTCTGGTGCCATCAAATAAGCGGCGGCGCTGAAGGAAACGAACAATCGCAACATATGAAGACGGACGGAGGATTGTTGCAATCCTAGGTGAAGTGATCCCCGAAGTCGTTTAGCTGGAATCAAGCCCAGCCCGCTTATTTGATGGTGAATGTGCAGGCTGATGCACAAAGAAAGGTAAAACTGCTTTAGGTTGGTATATTTCTTACCGGAAAAGGACCAGCATTAAAGAATGCCGGATGTTCAGTACCGGCCACCATTAAACACAACCCGCAGGTTTACGCCTAGCGGGTTTTTTTACGCCCCGACTTCAGCCACACAGACGCGGCGCAATGCCAAACCACTGAAGATCGCGGGCACCAATAAGGAATCCCATAGATGAAGGATGGGATGGCTAATCCAATGGGGGCACCCTGTATGCATTACAGGGGATGACATGGCAAGACCATCAAAGCTAACTGATAAGCAGTGGGCAGACGTTGAGCGAAGGCTGCTTGAGGGCGAAGCCGCCGTGGCCTTGGCGAAAGAATACAAGATTGATCGTGCTGCCATTTCTCGCCGGTTTTCGCAACCAATCGCAACAGTAAAAGTCGTTGCAAATCAAATACTTGCCGCAGAATCTGCGCTTCGGTCTTTGCCTGTTTCGCAACAGATTAACGCAATTAACCTTGCAGACCAGTTGCGCTCCATATCTGGACACCTTGCAGGAGCGGCAAACTTTGGTGCGGCTACGGCGCACCGGCTATCTGGTATCGCTCACGGCAAGGTTGCTGAGATTGATGATGCCGCACCGGTAAGCGATGAGAGCCTTCTTTCGCTCAAGGGTATAGCTGTCCTCACTCGCATGGCGAATGAAGCCAGCGAGATACCGCTGGGACTACTTAAAGCCAACAAAGAAGCAGTTGTTGAAATGAACAAGCCCGAAGAAAGAAAACCGCTGACGCTGGGCAACTTCTACGGGAGATAAATAGGTCTACGTGTGAGCCTTCTAAATCCAAATCTTGAAGGCTTTTACGAGACAGACGCACGGAATTACATTCTGTACGGTGGCCGAGCATCAAGCAAGACGTATCACACGGCTGGTTTCTGTGTTTACTTGGCAACATCACACAAGGTTAAATTCTTGTGTGTTCGCCAGTTTCAGAACCGGATTTCTGATTCCGTAAAGACCGTCATTGAGCAATGTATCGACGCTGCCGGCATTGCCGACGAGTTCAGAATCACCGACAACGAGATTGAACACTTGGGCACCGGCTCGACGTTCACCTTCTTGGGCATTCAGCGCAACCTAAAGGAAATCAAGGGCATTGCTGGCGTTGAGGTTCTTTGGATTGAAGAGGCCGAGGACTTATCTGAAGATCAGTGGAAGATATTGGAGCCAACGATTCGGGAGGAAAACTCCCGGGTTTTCATTGTGTTCAATCCACGATTCTCAAGTGACTTTGTTTATAAGCGGTTTGTAGTCAGTCCGCCGCCTAAAACTATCGTCAGAAAGATCAACTACGACGAGAATCCTTTTCTCTCGTCAACCATGTTGGAGATCATCGAAGCGGCCAAGCTTGAAGATTTAGACAACTTCAACCACGTCTATGGTGGCGAACCGCTGGACGATGACGACAACGTAATCATTAAACGGTCGTGGATTCTGGCATCTATTGACGCGCATAAGACGCTGGACATGGGGCCGAGTGGATCCAAGCGGCTGGGCTTTGACGTTGCCGACAGTGGCGCGGACAAATGCGCCAATGTTTATGCTCATGGCTCAGTCGCATCGTGGGCCGATATGTGGTCGGGCGCGGAGGATGAACTGCTGAAAAGCTGCACCCGCGTCTATCACTCGGCCCGCGAACGCAGCGCGTCGATCACGTATGACTCGATTGGCATTGGCGCTACCGCAGGCGCTAAGTTCTCTGAACTAAATGCCGCGCTGACGGACGCCAATAAGGTCACGTATGCCAAGTTCAATGCAGGCGGCGCAGTGTTCCGGCCCGAGGCGTTCTACACGAAGCAAACAAAAAACAAGGACATGTTCAGCGGCATCAAGGCTCAGGCATGGTGGCTGCTGGCTGATCGGTTTAAGAACACTTTTAACGCTATCCGAAATGGTCAGGTGTTCAAGGCCGACGAGTTAATCAGTTTGTCGGGTGACATGCCGTACCTGACTCTGCTGATTGACGAGCTATCGACACCGAAGCGCGACTATGACGCTAATGGACGCGTAAAAGTTGAGAGCAAGAAAGACTTGGCCAAGCGCGGTGTGAAAAGTCCTAATTTGGCCGACGCAATCGTTCTCGCTTTCGCCCCCGGCCAAGCGCCCATGAAAATTAACGAAAACTTGCTGAACCGATGAAACGCACAACCAAACGACCAGCCGCCGCACCCGCACCCGCCGAAAAACGTGGCGTGAGCTATGCTGCTCTGAGTCTGTTTGGAGCTGATAAGCCCGCAACCGTGAGCTACGCAGTGAAGCCGCCCGTACTGATGGCTGGTGTGCTGCCTGCCGGGGCTGTAGCAATGGACTCTGCATCCGTCTATGAGTACGCCAGCCTGCACTATGCCGGGCAGGGTTTCGCGGGTTATCCGCACCTTGCCACCTTGACGCAGATAAGCGAGTACCGTAGCCCGTCCGAGACTACAGCCAATGAAATGACACGCAAGTGGATCAAGATCGCAAGCAAGGGTGACGGCGACCTGTCAAAGAAAATCGAGGTCATCGAAGCCGAGTTGAAGCGCCACAAGGTGCGAGAGTTGTTCCGGCTGGCTGCTGAACATGATGGCTTCTTTGGCCGTGCTCAGATTTATGTGAGCATCAAAGATACGAGTGACGAAGCGCGAACGAACCCGCTTGTCATTGACCCGCGCACGGTGAAGAAGGGTTCTTTGCTTGGCTTCAAAGCTGTAGAGGCGATCTGGACAACACCCGCTGCTTACAACAGCAATGACCCGCTGGCCCCCGACTTTTACAAGCCTACCGCCTGGTTCATCCTGGGGAAGCAAACCCATGCAAGCCGGTTGCTGACGCTTGTGAGCCGCCCGGTGCCTGACATGCTCAAGCCCGCCTTTAACTTTGGCGGCATCAGCATGTCGCAACTAATGGAGCCTTACGTTAACGCATGGCTTCGCACGCGGCAAAGTGTGTCTGATCTGCTTCACTCGTTTTCTATCACTGGCATCAAGACCAACATGGGTGACACGCTGTCGGGCGGCACGGGTAGCGATCTGTTCGCCCGGGCGAAGTTGTTCAACCAAATGCGCGATAACCGCAATTTGATGGTTCTCGATAAAGAGACTGAGGATTTATTCCAAGTCAACGCGCCACTGTCCAGCCTTGACAAGCTCCAAGCGCAAAGCCAAGAGCACATGGCCGCGCCTAGCCACATGCCGCTGGTAAAGCTGCTGGGCATCACGCCTACTGGCTTAGGCGCATCGACCGATGGCGAAATGGACTGCTGGTATGACTTCGTAGCATCCATGCAAGCAAATCTTTTCACCGAGCCGCTCAAGACTGTCATTGATTTGATTCAGCTTGACCAGTTCGGTGAAATTGATGATGCCATCACCTTTGAGTTTGAGCCGCTCAAGCAAATGAACGGCACCGAGCTTGCAGCCATTCGCAAATCGGACTGTGACGCGGACATTGCCTACATCACGGCTGGCGTCGTCAGCACCGAGGAATCACGGACCCGGCTGGCAAACGACCCGGCAAGCGGTTACATGTCGCTGGTGGCCGAAGAATTACCAGAGCAGACAGACCCGGACACACCGCAAGGCCCGCTAGATGAAACTAACAGCCCCAACAGCAAAGCCGATCCAGCTTGACGCCATTCGGCCAAACTTGGGTGTGGAGCTTGCCTACAAAAAGAAGCTGCAAGCCCTGATCGACGAAATGAATCGATCAATCGTCTATTGGGTGCGGGCAGCATGGCGCAAGTCTCCGCCCGTCGCAAGCATGGCGCAAGACCGTAAGCGCGGCCCGTTGAGCGATCTATCTGACACGATGGTGCGCCTTGGTAGGCATTGGCAGCGTCGCTTTGATGCACTCGCGCCCGAACTGGCCGAGGTGTTCATGTACGGCGCGACCAAGCACACCGACGCGGCCATGATGTCTTCGCTCAAGCGCGCAGGGTTCGCCGTGCAGTTCAAGCCGACACGGGCCAGCATGGAAGGGTTCGAGGCTATCTTGGCGGAAAACGTGGGGCTGATAAAAACCATTTCGTCGCAGCACTTTCAGACGATCGAGGGTGATGTGTGGCGCGCCGTGGCCGGTGGCTATGACGTCAAAGAGTTGACCGACACGCTACAGCGGAGATACGGCGTCACGCGCACGCGGGCGGCATTCATTGCGTCAGATCAGACGAATAAGGCCAAGGCGACGATTGAACAGGTGAGGCGGCTTGAGTTGGGCATCACGCAGGCGGTGTGGGTGCATAGCGGCGCGGGTCGTGAGCCACGGGAAAGTCACGTTACGGCCGGGCGCGACAAGCTGCTATTCGATCTGGCGAAGGGGGCCTATATTGACGGCAAGTGGATATTGCCGGGCACCGAAATCAATTGCAGGTGCATATCAAGGGCAGTCGTCCCGGGATTTGAGGATTGACCCGGCACAACAAATTCACCAAGTCGCTTAGGCGGATTTTTTTACGTCTGGACACAATGAAATGAGACGACTAGTTAATGCACTAGCCGACTGGGCGGATCGGATCAAACATCGCCGCCGTTGGCCTGTCAGCCTTCAAATTGAAATGATGCGCATCCAAATGCAAGAGGATGCCCGATGGATGGCAAGCGACCCGAAAGCATCGGCCCTTTGTAGCCGCTACCTTGACATGCTTTCTGATGATTGGATGTGCAGACCTGTCGCCAATGTCGCGCAGTTTCGAGACTCTATCGGCTGCAACCCACACAAAAAGAATACATCGAATGAAACATGACCGCCTAGCGTTTGACCGCGCCACCGTCCGCACGATTGATTCCGATGGCCGGATGCGCGTAGAGGTGACGAACATCAGCAAGGCCAACGTCTGCCCTTACCTTGGCAGCGAGATACCGGACGCCGAAGCACTCGGCCTTGACGCCGCCACGATTTACATGATCCTGCGCGATCCGGTGGAGTTGGCCAAGGCCGCTGATTCGTTCAACAACCTGCCATTGCTATCGAGCCACGTCCCTGTCAGCGCCGATGACCACCGGCCTGATCTGGTGGTGGGAGCCACTGGAACCGATGCCGTATTCAACCCGCCGTACCTGCAAAACAGTCTGATCATTTGGTCTGCTGCTGCTATCGCGGGCGTCACCAGCGGCCAACAAAAAGAGTTATCCAGCGCGTACCGTTACCGCGCTGTCAAAGAGTCGGGCACATACGAGGGCGAGAAATACGACCTGCGCATGGTCGATATCGTCGGGAACCATCTGGCCTTGGTGGAAGTGGGCCGGGCCGGGCCTGACGTTGTAGTTAGTGACGAAAACCCCTTCAAAGGAATTGAAATGACGAAAAAACAGCGCTTGATTGCCGCTACTGCCGGGGCGCGAGTCGCGCTGTCGGGACTGATGGAAAAAGATGCCGACATGTCCCTGCTTGATAAAACGCTGGCAAAGCTGGCCCAAGACGCCGCTGAACCCGACGGCGACGAGCCCAAGCCCGAACCAAAGAAGCCGGTGGCCGAAGACGAAAGCGACGACGAGCTCTACGAAGACGACCCGGACAACGCTGGCAAACGCCGCAAGAAAGTGGTGGCCGCTGCCGACGCCGAAGAGGACGACAAAGCCGAAAAGACAGCCATCACCAAGGCCGCAATGGACGCTGCAATCAATGCCGCCGTGACCGCCGCTACCAAGTCCACCATGGACCGCATGGAATCGCTGCACGTCGCCCGCGAAGAAGTCGCGCCGTTGGTGGGTAAGGTTGCACTCGATAGCGCCGAAGCCGTTTACAAGTTCGCGCTCGATCATGCCAAGGTCGATGTGGCCGGTGTTCACCCGTCCGCTTACCGTGCGCTGGTCAAGATGATTGGCGCGCCTAAAGCTGTATCTCCGGTCTATGCGCAAGACGCCGCCGCTACCGTCAAGGTGGTTGAGCAATTCCCCAATCTGGCCCGTTTCGGCCACTAAAAAGGAGCTACTTCAATGAGCTTTCAAAATCGAGTCAATATTCAGCCCGCGCCTGCCGTGGCCGGTGATTTCGCCTCCGCCAATCCCCGCGCTACGGTGCTGTCTGGTGCTGGGTCTTTGGTCACCGGTGTCGGTGGCGCTATCGTGGCTTTGTTCGCGTGGGCCGTTGCCGGTGTCGTTACCAACGCTGGCAGTGGTGCTCCAACTGGCTTCATTGCCCGCGCACAACAAGCCCTGATCACCGCGTTCCTCGGTGAGTCGGGCAACACCATCCCTGATGGCCTTGGGATCACGCTGTACTCGCAAGGTGATTTCTGGGTGCAAACCCTGACTGTTGCGACCATTGGACAAAAGGTGTTTGCCTCCAATACGACCGGCGTCGTCAACACCGGTACAGCGGGCGCGACCATCGCCGGATTTACAGAGACGAAATGGTCGGTTGGTAGCGCGGGCGCGGCCAACGAACTTATCAAAATCACCACTTGGGGCTAAGCCAAATGAATAAACAAAAATTTGCAGCGCTTGCCGCTCAAGCCGGTATTCACTTTCCCGGCGCAATGGACTTTATGCCGGAAGGCGTGAGCCATAACTTCGGCCTGGCCATGGATGCACAGCCTGGACTCGTTACCGTGTCCAACTCTGGCATCCCTGCCTACCTGTCGAACTACATTGATCCCAAGGTTGTTGAGGTGCTTGTCGCCCCAATGAAGGCGGCTGTCATTGTTGGTGAGGCCAAGAAGGGCGACTGGACCACCACTACCGCCGTGTTCCCGTCGATTGAATCTACTGGTGAAGTCTCCAGCTATGGCGACTACAACCAAAACGGCTCTGTCGGTGTCAATGCCAACTTCAACCAGCGCGAGAGCTACCACTATCAAACCATCAGCAAGTATGGCGAGAAAGAGCTTGAAATGGCTGGCTTGGCTCGTATCGATTGGGCATCGCGCCTGAACATCGCATCGGCTTTGCTTTTGAATAAATACCAAAACCAAACCTACATGTTCGGTGTCGCCGGCCTGAAGAACTACGGCCTGCTGAATGATCCAGCCTTGCCCGCTTCCATCGCGCCTACCGCCGTTTGGACGCTGGCTGGTACCTCCGCTGAAGTGGTGTACGAGGACATTCGCCGCCTGTTTGCTCAATTGCAAACCCAAGCGAACGGCACGATCGACATGGAAGCGAAGATGGTTCTGGCAATGTCGCCTATTTTGCAGGTAACTCTCGCCAAGACCAATAGCTACAAAGTCAACGTGAAAGACTTGCTGAAGCTGAACTTCCCCAACATGCGGATTGAAACCGCGCCGGAATACGCCACTACAGGCGGGCAGTTGGTGCAGTTGATCGCTGAGAGCGTGGAAGGCCAAGATACGGCAACCTGCGCATTCACCGAGAAGATGCGTGCACATGCAATCGTTCGTGATACCAGCTCGTACCTTCAGAAAAAATCACAAGGTAGTTTTGGATGTGTCGTGTTTAGACCATTCTTGATTTCCTCATTGATTGGTGCGTAAACAAGGCGTATACACCGAAATAGTGGTGTAGTATGTCTGGGTGTGGCTAGGCTTAGCGGCTGAAAATCCCTTGAACAAGGACCGCCACATCTTTTCAAGTTCAAAAATCCAATGTTCAAGGATTGTCAAGTGATTACAAAATACTGCTCACTATGTGGGGAAACAAAGCCATCCGCTGATTTTTCCAATCGACCAAAGAGTAAGGATGGTCTAAGAAGCAATTGCAAGCTTTGTGAGGCAAATTCTTATTCTGCATGGCGTGCTAAAAATATAGGCCACATCGCGGAGGCGAGTAAAGCTAGGAGATCCCTGATTAAGCCTCGTATATCTGAGGTAAATAAAGCATGGAGGGATGCCAATCAGGAGTTGCACGCAGCCAATGGAGTCTCGTGGAGGCTTGAGCATCCGGGTTATGCGGCGCAAAAATCTAAAGCTAGATACGCCAAGAGCCCGGGAATCGAGCGGGCTAGGAGTTTGGCTTGGGCTAGAGATAACCCCGACAAAGCGACGGCGTGCGTAAGGCGTAGAAGTGCTTGCAAAATCAATGCAACACCATCATGGTCTGACAAAGAAAAGATATTGGCGTTCTATATCGAGGCCAAAAGGATGACTAGAGACACTGGAATAAAGCACCATGTCGATCACATCGTCCCACTGAAAAACAAAAGAGTTTGCGGATTACACGTTCACCAGAACCTGCAAATACTGACCGCCACTGAGAATTTGAAAAAACACAATTCGTTCGAAATTTAGAACGAATAACCCGCACAGCCCGCCCTAAACCAGCGGGTTTTTTTACGCCCGCTCGATGCGGGCTTTTTTATTGGAGATTGAAAAATGGCAGCAACAGTAACAGTCGGGTGCAAATTGCCCAATGGCCTTATTCTTGAAGTGGGTGACAAGCGCGTCGCCGTCAAAGGCTCAAACAGTTCACTTTTGATCGGTGGTCACGGCATCACTGAAAACGTGGATAAAGAATTCTTCGATACATGGCTCACCCAGAATGTCGGCCTGCAATTCGTCAAAGCAGAATTGATCTTCGCTCACGAAAAAGCAACCAACACCGCCGCCCAGGCAAAAGAGCAATCCGCTGAAAAGACAGGCCTTGAGCCATTGAGCCAAGAAGATAAGCCCGCTGGACTGACTGAGGTCAAGTAACCATGGCAATCGTGGTCTTTGATTCTGTCGCGTTCGTAGCCCGTTACCCTGAGTTCGCCGCTGTGACCGTGGGCACGCTGGGCGCGTACTTTGTCGAGGCCACGATCTACCTGGACAACACGGACGCCAGCCGCGTGATCGACATTGCACAGCGGGCTATTCTGTTGAACATGCTGACCGCTCATATCGCCACGCTTAACGGCTCTGGCGCAGGACCGCAAGGTATGGTCGGTCGGCTTAGTTCAGGGACTGAAGGCAGCGTATCGGCTTCAGCGGACTTCGTAGCGGCCACCAATGGCACACAGGCTTGGTACTACCAGACGCAATACGGATGTAGTTTTTGGGCAGCTACCGGGCGTTATCGCACGATGCAATATGTCGGTCTAGTCTGATGGCTACCGTCAAAGGCGGCTTGAAGCTGGAGACGCACTTGGCGGGGATCGTCAAGAAGATCGGCAAGGATAAGCGGCTGCGTGTCGGCTTCATTAGCTCCGAGACTTACCCGGACGGCACGAATGTTGCACAGGTGGCCTACTGGAATGAATACGGCACGGTTAAATCACCGCCGCGCCCATTCTTTCGCAACACCATCGAGGCCAAGTCGCCAAAGTGGGGTGCTGCAATGGGTAAGAACCTGGTTGCAAGCGGGTATGACGTTGATAAAACACTGGCGCTTGTCGGTACCGGAATAAAAGACCAGATCACACAGTCCATCGTTGACTTTGCAGCACCCGGAAATGCCCCGTATACCATCGCCAAAAAAGGCTTTGATAAGCCATTGATTGACACCGGACAAATGCAACGTGCTGTCGATTTCGACATTACAGGAGAATAAATGAATCTTCACAACATCGTTCGCAACGCCATCGCCAGCGTTAACCCCGACATCGCCGCAACCCTGTTACGAAGCGACGGCTACACGACCAACGCAGCGGGCAAGCAGATTCAGAAGTTCCTGACGTTCACCGGCCAAATCCAAGTGCAGGGCGTGAGCGGTAAGGACTTGGAACACACGGACAACCTGAATATTCAAGGTGTCCTGCGTACCGTCTACCTGCGCGGAAATTGGGCTGGTGTGGTGCGGGCCAATCAGACCGGCGGCGACATTATGAAGTTCCCGCAACAACCCGGCGCGGCTGTCAGTGACTGGCGCGTGGTGACGGTTAAAGAGCAATGGAATGACTGGGTTGCTGTGATTGTGTGGTTGCAGGCGACAGTAATTTAAAGGTTTCCAATAGCTAAGTTATCAAACATTCTGCGCAGCACAGAGGGCAACGGCCTGATGTTCTGGTGTCCAGGCTGCGATGGAGCGCACCAAATTCATCATGGCGCAGGGGACGGGCCTCGCTGGAGGTGGAATGGCAGCGTCGATAAACCGACATTCACGCCATCGGTATTGGCCCGATACGACCACTGGGTTCCACCTGCAACACGGGAAAATCCTCACCCCGGCCCGCAGACGCTAGTGAGGGATGTTTGTCACTCTTTCGTGATGGATGGAAAGATTCAGTTTTTGAGTGACTGCACTCATGCTCTGGCCGGGCAGATGGTTGATATTCCAGACTTTGATTAATCATCAGCATGACCGCAACCACAACCCCGACACAAACCGACCTGTTCACCGTCCTGCGAGCCTTCATTTTGAGCCTGATTACCTGCGAGGTGATCCAAGGGCTAGGCAACGGCGTACCCATGCCGCTAGGTGGCTTTATCTGCATGACGTCGCTCAGCCAAACGAGGCTGTCCACCAACGTTAACGGCTATGTTGACCCGGTGACGACAACCGGCACACGCACGGCGCGGCAGGCCACGCAACACACGGTACAAATCGACTGCTACGGCCCTGACTCAAGCGAGTGGGCCACGATCCTGTCAACCATGTTGCGCGACGAGTACGGCTGTCTTGCACTGGCTCCGAATGTATCGCCGCTTAGCGCCGACGACCCTAAACAATCGCCGCTGATTGACGGTGAGCAGCAATATGAGGCCCGATGGACGCTTACCGCGCTACTGCAGGTTAACCCCACGGTTTCAACGCCGCAACAGTTCTTTGATACGGCGGTAATCGCCAGCACCCAGCCGGTTTAAACAACCCGCCACGAACCAGCCACCTACGGGTGGTTTTTTTACGCCCTCACTTTCCCGCCGCCTTTGAGCGGTTTTTTTACGTCTCAAAAGGTAAATTCACATGGCATCTATTCCCGCATCACAGCTTGTCTCGGTAAATCCCGGCGTAGTCGGCACCGGGGGTAGCCCGCTATCCCTCAATTCCATCTTCCTGACAAACGATGGCTCCATTCCCATTGGCACTGTCCAGCCGTTCCCAACTCCCTTGAGCGTGGCTAACTGGTTTGGCGCTACCGCCCCTGAGTCGCTGCTGGCTAATGTGTACTTCAGCGGCTTTGACGGCTCCAACATCAAGCCGGGTAATCTGTACTTTGCACAGTACCCCGTCGCACCTATTGCGGCTTACCTGCGCGGTGCGTCCGTATCAAGCCTGACACTGACAGCACTCAAAGCGATCACTGGCATCCTGACGGTGACAGTTGACGGCGTGGTCAAGACCTCCGGCGCGATTGTGCTGACTGCCGCCACCAGCTTCAGCAATGCAGCGACCATCATCTCCGCCGCCTTCACGGGTGGCCCGGTTGTGAGTTATGACGCGATCCGGGGCGCTTTCGTTGTGACCTCTGGCACGACTGGCGCGGCATCGACCATCAGCATCGGCTCTGGCACGATTTCCGCAAGCCTGATGCTGACCACAGCTACCGGCGCGGTATTGTCGCAAGGCTCGATTGCTGCTGTGCCGTCTACATTCATGAATGCCGTTACTCAGGTCACGCAGAACTGGGCTCCGTTCATGACCGTGTGGGAGCCTTTGCTTGCTGATAAATTGTTGTTTGCGCAGTGGGTCAATGCACAGAACCAGCGTTATGCGTATGTGTGCTGGGACTCCGACGTTACGGCTACGCAGTCGGGCAATACAACCAGCTTCGGCCCGGTCGTTGCGGCTGGCAACTATACCGGCGTGATCCCGGTCTATCCAGTGGCAGACAAAGCAGCATTCATTTGCGGCATGACAGCCTCGATTGACTTCACGCAACGCAATGGCCGCATCACTTTCGCCTACAAAGGGCAGAGCGGTTTGATGGCTGATGTGACCGACCCGACGATTGCCGCCAATCTGATCAGCAACGGATACAACTTCTACGGTGCTTACGCCACGGCGAACCAGGCGTTCACCTTCCTGCAAACCGGCTCAACACCCGGAGTCTGGAAGTGGATTGATGCCTACGTCAATCAGATTTATCTGAATGCGCAGTTTCAGCTTGCACTGATGACGCTCATGTCGTCCAGCAAGTCGATCCCATACAACACAGTCGGTTACGGCTTGATTGCCGCCGCCTGCCAAGACCCGATTAATCAGGCGCTGAACTTCGGATCTATCCGTCCGGGCGTCGCTCTTTCTGTTCAGCAAGCGGCTCAGGTGAATATGGCGGCTGGCTTGCCGATTGACGGATCGTTGACAAATCAGGGATGGTATTTGCAGGTCTTGCCAGCCAGCGCCCAGGTGCGAGGCTTGCGCGGTAGTCCAGCTTGCACCTTCTGGTTTACTGACGGTGGCAGCGTACAGAAAATTAATCTCTCGTCCATTGACGTGATGTAACCCACCAACAAACCAATCAAAGCACCCATGCGGTGCTTTTTTTACGTCTGAACACTTTCAAGGAACAAACAAATGGCATCTATCACCGCTGCAAATTCCGTATTGCTGCTATCCGTAGGCGGGATTTTCCCCGTCGCTCAAGTTATCTCCGGCTTTGCCTCGGATGACGCTTTCACCTTCGACGCGGTGGACCCTGCCGAGGTGGTTCAGGGTGTTGATGGTAAGTTGTCGGCGGGCTGGCTTCCAACCCTGAAGATTCAGGGAATCAGCATCATGCCGGATTCTCCTAGCTTGAGTTTCTTTGAGACGTGGGAGGCGGCAAACAACACCGCGCGAGAAATTTTCTTTGCCAATGGCTCTGTGCAACTTCCTGGCATTGGCCGCAAGTACACCATGACGCGAGGCGTTTTGACGAGCACTCCCCCAATGCCGGGCGTCAAAAAGGTTCTGCAACCCATGAGCTACAAGATCACTTGGGAATCGGTAACCCCCGCTTTCGCATAACAGTTTTTGCACGGGCCACAGGAGGCCACCTGCGTCCCAATGCCCTCTCCCGTTGGGCTGGTCCGTGCAATCTATTCAACGGGCGTTAGGAGAATTAAATGGCACGTAAAGTAGCAACGGTCACGATTGACCAACAAGGCCGCGACTTTGGCAAGACCTTCGTTATCACCGAATTGAGCGCTCATGCCTCCGAAGAGTGGGCTGGTCGAGCATTGTTCGCCATGCTGAATGCTGGCGTCGAAATACCCGATTCAATCGCTGGTGCTGGGCTGGCTGGCATTGCCGCGCTGGGCATTGGTGCACTGACAAAGCTATCGTTTGATGCCGCCAAGCCGCTGCTTGATGAAATGATGACCTGCGTACAGGTTCGGCCTAGCTCCAACGTCACGCGGGCTCTGATCATTGACGATATTGAAGAAGTCGGGACACTTCTGACCTTGCGTAAGGAGGTCTTCAATTTACACCTTTCTTTTTTTATTCCAGGAAATCCCTCGACTTCGGCCCCGGAATCGGGCAGCAAAACCCGCGCTTAATCAACTACGCCAACGTGCCGGGGTCGATAGCGCGGCTGGTGTCCCGGCGCATGGCAACGCTGCATGAGCTTGGATCGGTTTACGGCGCTCAAGACCTCTACGACATGCTGGAAATTCTCGCGGTAGATAGCTTCAACGAAAACGCAATGAGCGAACAAAGGAATTGACGTGGCCCAAATAATTGATGCCTTGTATGTAAGTTTGGGTTTAGACACCAAAGGCTTCAAGGAAGGCTCCAAGCAGGCCAGCAAGTCATTCAAAGACACCGGCGCAGAGGCAGCACGCACCGCGAAGGATATGGAAGCCCGGGGCGCTCAAGCGGCTCAGTTCTTCTCAAAGCTTCGCAATGAAGCGCTGGGTCTGCTGGCCATATTCACGGCTGGCGTGGGCATCAAGAGCTTTGTTGAAAGCACGGTCAATAGCGCGTCAAACCTTGGCCGCTTGTCGGATAACTTGGGCATCAGCACTGAAAAGCTGTCTGCCTATGGCCGCGCCAGCGAAATCGCTGGCGGCTCTGCTGAGAGCATGGTTGCGCAGTTGAAGGCGTCGTCCGGCGCTGTATCAGCCTTTAAAAACGGCATGATGACCGATGGCACCGCCAAGTCGTTCATGTTCGGACTGAATGAGAATGATCTGAAGAATGGTGAAGCGTATCTGCTTGGGCAGGCTCGCGTGATCCATAACGCCTTCAAGAAAGACCCGGCAGACGCGAAGTTCAAAGCCGATCAGATGGGCTTGAGCGAAGAATCGTTTAACCTACTGAAAAAAGGTCCAGAGGCTGTATTGGCTTTGGTGGCCGCACAGCAAAAGCACTCGAAAATCTCCCGCGAAGATGCCGACAAGCTCGATCAACTGCGCGTCAAGTTCATTGATTTCAAGGCCACGATTGAAGGCGTTTCGCAACGTATCCTGATAACGCTTCAGCCTGTATTTGAAAAGATGCTGGTAAAGTTTGGCGAGTGGGCGACATGGCTTGAGGCGCATCAAGACGATATTAAGGCGTGGGTTGAGAAAGCGATTGACAGCGTTGTGAAATTCGCCAAAGAGCTAGATAAAGCTGCTGAATCGGTCGGCGGATGGAAGAATGTATTGATTGCATTGGTTGCGTTGCAGTTTGCACCGTTCATTGCAAGCGCTGTTTCTCTGGCCGCATCGCTTATGAGTGTTGGCACCGCGCTCGGGGTAATCGGCGTATCAGGCGCGGCTGCTCTTGCAATGTTGGCGAAACTCGGGATTGTCGGCACGCTGCTGATGCATTCCGAGGGTCTAAATAAAGACGAAGATAAGGAGCTTGAGCGCCGAAAAAATGGTGGCAGCTCTGGACGCTCTGCAAGCGGAAGCGTAACGGATGGAACCAAGCCATCCCCCACAGCGGGCGCAACCGCTGAAATGTTCCGCAATCTTGAGGCAAAAAATAACCTTCCATTTGGCACTCTGGATTCAATGTGGCAACAAGAGTCAGGGCGCGGCAAGAACATGCTTTCGCCGAAGGGTGCGAAGGGTCACTTCCAGTTCATGGACGCCACCGCCAAGCAGTACGGCGTTACCGATCCCAATGACCTGGCTCAATCAGCAGACGGCGCAGCTCGCATGATGGGCGAACTGATGCGGCAAAGTGGCGAGAGCTTCCCGATGGCGCTGGCTAAATACAACTTCGGACAAGGTAACTTGGCTCGAACTGGCATGGGAAAGCTTCCGATTGAAACGCAAAACTATCTGTCTCAGGTTCAAGGCCGGATGGGCAATGGCGGGCGCGGATCACAAGGCGTTAGCACCTCCGAGACTGTTATCAATGGCGGCGTGCAGATTGTGACCCAGGCCACCGATGCTAAAGAAATGGCCCGCGATGCTGAAAAGCAGATCAAAACAATCATGTTCACGGCACAAGCCAATACCGGACTCCAATAAATGAGCTTGATCCCTTTCCCTGATGTGCCCAATGTGCCAGGCGTACCCGCTGTCTTTCGGAGTATCACCGTCCCCACGGTTGATCAGATCGTCAAGATGGCAATGGGTGCAGCGGCAGAGGCGATATTTGGTAAAACGGTATGGGCCATCTATGAGGATGTGCCCGCCGTGCCTGCTGTAGTTTCGACTGAAACGAAAGAGATTCAAACCCAACTTGATCAGATTAATGCCGATTGGGGTGTCGAGCTAAAGAAGTCGGACGCGCTGCAGGTGACGATTAACTCGGAATATGAGCAAATGAAAGCGGCCACCGCTGCGGGAGATACGGCGAAAGCGGCCACCATTCAGGCATCTATCAATACGAACGAATCAGCGCAATCAACCATTATTAACGCTGCGGACGCCAAGTACCGGGGGCCAAAGGAGGCGCTACAGGGCCAGATTGCAGAGTCTGACGGTGGATCGCCGGGTTCGCCAGCGGTTGCCGCCACCATCACCGAGGCTCTGATACCCGATTCATTCCTTGACATTGATTACAAGCAAGACACGCGAGTCTCTCAATACCCGCAGGAAGAGGGCGCATTTGCAAGTTACAACAAAGTGGGCACGCCTTACGACTGCCGCGTAAAAATGGCAATCGGAGGGGATGAAGCCAAACGCACCGCCTTTCTGGACAAGTGCGATCTGATGCTGAATACGACCGACCTGTATACGGTGGTGACACCCAATGCCACCTATTTGAATGCCTCGCTGCAAAACTACCGATACCGGCGCGAGAGCAAAAACGGCGTATCGATTCTGACGGTGGAATTGTGGTTTATCGAGGTAAGGATTACGGCCGTCGCAGAGTTCTCGCCCATCGCGGAGACTGACGCGCCCGTCGCCAGCGCAGAGGATGCCACGCCAGAGACTGACGGAAAAGCAGCCGCAGCCGACCCAGTAAGCGACGGTCAAGTGCAAGCGGTTGAGCCGACGCCAGCACAGGACGCGCCGACCAACTTTGTATCGGGTAGCTCTAACGACGAATACGACCCGACGACAGACCCCACGTTGTCACCAGCAGCAAGGGCGCAAGCACAGTCTCCCGACCCATCAAAAAACAAGCTGCAAGACCGTCTCGACAACCCTCCACCGGGCTATAACGAGCAGGAAAAGAAGGACTACAAATTGTGGATGGAAACTAGACCTTGGATCGTTAAATGAAACAAACCACCGTTAAGGTGCTGGTCATTCCAGTACGTCAAAAGCCATCGCAAACACTCAGCGTCATGCTGGGCGGTCAGAATTGCAAGATCAATCTTTACCAGAAAACGACTGGGATGTACGTCGATCTGTTTGTCAACAATGTGGCGGTGTTCACGACCAAGCTAGGCCGTGACCGCTTGAGCATGACAGGCAAGCAATACCACGGCTTTGTCGGTGACTTGTATTTCAAAGACCTGAGAGGCGCGGCTGATCCGCATTACTCAGAGCTTGGCAAGCGGTTTATCTTGGGGTACGCGGTGCCGGTTTGAGTTACTTCAGAGGCTGGAACTGTGGCTTTCCGTCGCGTAGACATAGGTTTCTCATTTGAGAGCCAAGCGCCTCGCCTCCCGCGTAAGCGAAGTCGGGATCAAAGTAAACAGTGTTGATAGCCTGCTTTACGACCTCTACCGATATCTCCCGGCGTTCGTTAGCTGCCGACTGACGGATTGACCTTAGCGCTTCGGCGGGCGGTAGACCATAGTTTCGGAAGCTGGAAGCGGATGAAAACAACCCGCCGTAATGAAGGCACCTTGTGAACTTTTCTTGGGCGCTTTCCTTTACCCCTTCGGAGCGGCTTACCAATGAGAGAAGAGCAAGAGATAAAAGAACTGTTATTTTTTTCATATAAATCCCTTAAAAATGACCTCATACGCACAACGAAAAATCGACGTGACCATCAACTTAGGCGAAGGTCAATTCGGTGACGACAAGGGTTTGGACGTGACTTTAACAGGCCACCGCGTATCGGCTCAGTTTCTCTATGCGGGGAATCATAGTCAGGGAGAGGCTCATATCCGAATCTACGGCCTGCCGCTGGACATGATGAATAAGTTATCGGGCAGGGGGCCATTCGCAATACAACAAAGAACGGACACCATCTTAGTTGCTGCGGGTGACGAAGTAGGCCCAATGTCAGTTGTCTACCAAGGCCAAATTATCAGAGCCTTTGCAGATTTTGAAGCGGCACCCGAAGTTGTTTTCAACATCGTTTCTTTGGCTGCTGCTGTAAATTCTGTCCGCGCCGTCAATGCCAACTCTTACGTCGGAACGATTGACGCTGCCGTAGTCATGGAAGAGTTTGCACGGGTTATGGGTCTTGGCTTTGAGGGAAATGACGTGTCGGTCATGCTGCAAAACCCGTACTACTGCGGGACGATGCTGCAACAGGTCAAAGACTGCGCCAAAGAAGCGGGGATTGAGTTCTCGATTGAGCTTGGGAAGTTAGTGATTTACAACCGCTACGGGAGCCGTTTGCTTGGCGACCCGGTAGAAATCAACGTTGAAACCGGGATGATTGGCTACCCCAGCTTTGCCTCGCAGGGTGTATCGGTTAAAACAATTTTCAATCCTGACCTTGTTTTAGCGAGGCAGGTGAACATCACCAGTTCACTGCAGGCCGCATGTGGACTTTGGACGGCCTACGCGGTGGCCCACACGATTGAAAGCGAAACACCGGGCGGTCAATGGGTTACGACAATTAATTGCAATAAGGCGAATATATGAGTGAATTTGGTCATGCAGGCACATCCACCCCGTCAAGCGATAGAAGCGAGTTCAATGCGGTTCAATTCGTGGTCGAGCAAGCCCTATCCCGCATGAACACAGCCACGCTGGTGGAGGTAGTGTCAGTCACCAACTCGGGCGGATTGTCTCCCGCTGGCTTCGTTGATGTGCAGCCACTGGTGAATCAAACGGATGGATCAAAGAATGCCACCGCCCACGGCGTTATCCGAAGCCTTCCCTACACCCGCATTCAAGGCGGCGCAAATGCCATCATCATCGACCCGCAAGTGGGCGACATTGGTATCGCAGTATTTGCAGATCACGACATTACAACGGTAGCAACCACCAAAGGGCAGGCTAACCCCGGCTCATGGCGGCGCTTCTCGATGGCGGACGGCCTGTATATTGGCGGCGTCCTCAATGGCATGCCTTCCCAATATGTGCAGTTCTCCACGGCTGGCATCAAGATTCATTCACCTTCAGCCGTGATCCTTGACGCGCCGGATGTGCAGATCACCGCAGCAACTGTTGAGATCAACGCCAGCACCTCCACCACCGTGACGACGCCAACTTTCACAGTGAACGGCGCAACGGTCATGAATGGCACGATTTCGCAGACGGGCGGAGGTACATCAACCTTCACCGGCAACATGAGCACTACTGGCTCTGTATCGTCGCAAGGGACTGTCCTGCACACGCATACCCATAGCGGCGTGCAGCCGGGCGCAGGTAACACAGGAGCACCCGTATGAAGTCGATTTTGCTAGATCGCAAGGCATTGGATCTGGTCCTTGATATTGCCGGGAACATCGCAGTCTGCAAAGAGCCATACGCCATTACGCAAGACGTAGCGTGCGCCTGCCGCCTTTTCTCGGGCGAGCTCTGGTATCAGTCAAACAAGGGCGTTCCGTACTTCAGCGAGATTCTCGGCAAGTGGCCGCCCATGTCGCTTGTCCAGGCGAGGCTTACTGAAGCGGCGTTGACCGTGCCCGGCGTCGTATCGGCGCAGGTCGTCATTAGGTCGTTGAACTCCCGGACGATCACCGGGCAAGTCCAATTCATCGACACAGCGGGCGCAGCGCATCAAGCCAGCTTTTAAACCAAAGCAACCCCATTCGGCACCTTTTGAGGTGCTTTTTTTACGCCCAAAATTAAGGAGAAGGAATGTCAGCAACCAGCGTGCCAGCCGTTAAATTTACGCAAACCGGGCTTGTTCTTCCGCTTGAGTCGGCCATTCTTGCGGGAGTTGTCGCAGACATAAACACGGCTTTCGGTGGTGGCGTTAACCCGGCGCTCGAAACACCTCAAGGCCAGATCGCCAGCAGCACCACAGCAATCATCGGTGACGCAAACAGCACCTTTGCCAATTTCGTCAACCAAGTGAACCCCGACTATGCAGACGGCTTCATGCAGGACGCTATCGGGCGGATTTACTTCATTAACCGCAACCCGGCGACCTACACCACGGCGCTGTGCAATTGCACCGGACTGGTGGGTACGGTGATCCCGATTGGCGCAATGGCTTCCGACAGCGCGGGCAATCGCTACCTGGCCACCGCAGCGGGAACCATCCCAGCAGGCGGCGTTGTCTCGCTGCCGTTCTCTTGCACGGTTAGCGGCCCCAAAAGCTGCCCGGCTGGATCACTGGCGAAGATTTACAAAGCCATTCCGGGCTGGGACTCGATCACCAATCCCGCTGATGGAACGCTCGGATCATTAGTCGAAAGCCGCGCAGACTTCGCTTATCGCCGTCAGCAGTCCGTCGCCTTGAACGCGCAGGGCTCACTGGCCTCGATCTACGCCGCTGTGTTCAACGTGGCGGGCGTGCTTGATGTGTACGCAGCGGAAAACTCGACCAATGCCGCCGTGCTGGTGGGCGCTACCAATTTCAGCCTAGCACCTCACTCGCTGTATGTTGCTGCGGTGGGCGGGCTGTCAACGGACATTGCGCAAGCGATCTGGACGAAGAAAGATACCGGCTGCGATTACAACGGGAACACCAGTGTGACGGTGACGGATACCAGTGGCTACAACGCGCCATTTCCGACCTACGCGGTGAAGTACCAAGTCCCCGTATCACTGCCGATCCTGTTTGCGGTGCAGATCACAAGTAGCCCATCGCTGCCGTCGAATATCGTGGCACTGGTGCAAGCGGCCATCGTGGCGGCATTCTCGGGCTCTGATGGCGGGCAGCGTGCGCGAATTGCCTCCACGATCTTTGCCAGCCGCTTCTATGCGCCGGTTGCGTTGATTAGTTCGTCGGTTTCGATTGTGTCGATTCTGATTGGAAAGACCACGGCAACGCTGAATTCTGTAGCAGTCGGGATTGACCAGTCGCCTACGGTGACAGCGGCGAATATCGTTGTGACGCTGGTGTAGCTATGAAGAACTTTGAGCAGACCATTGTCAGTCAGTACGGCAATAGCCCGACCATCGTCGCCCTGGTCACGAACATGAACCAGTACATCGACCAGACGGCGAACTTTCAGCAGTTCTACGACTTCGTGTGGAACGTGAACACCGCGCAGGGCTTCGGTTTGGATATTTGGGGTCGCATCGTAGACGTGAAACGGGCGCTGCAAATCAATGCGCCGGTCACGAACTTCGGCTTTCAGGATGGCGTGAAAGACACCGCGCCATTCGGACAAGCTCCGTTCTATGCGGGCGTACCGGCGACCAGCACCTACATGCTGTCAGACGATGCTTACCGGACTTTGATTCTGGCCAAGGCGCTGGCGAACATCAGCGCTACCACTTCGCAAGCCCTGAATCAGCTACTGCGCAACCTATTTCCAAATCGCGGTCGCTGCTACGTGAATGACATTGGCGGCATGGCGATGCGCTACACCTTTGAGTTCTATTTGCAGCCATACGAGGTGGCGATTGTCACCAGTAGCGGAGTCTTGCCGCATGGCGCAGGCGTCAGCGTGAGCGTTCTACAGATCGACATACCCAACACCTTCGGCTTTGCAGGCTCTGGCTTGCAACCCTTCGGACAAGGTTCTTTTTACGCCCCTTGATTTTCCCCTTACTTAGTTTATGGCCCGTCTAGCACGGGCTTTTTTTCGTCCAATGGAAAGGTAAAAAAATGCCAATTACTCGGCCAGTAAATCTACAGACTCCATTTGCGAGTTCTGGAATCAAGAACACAATCCCGGTTGCATCGCAAATCGGCATCACCAATGGCGCAGCATCGTTCGCCGATGGATTCCCGCCACTGACCATGACGCCCATTGCAGCCGGTGGTGTACCGCCTTCCGGCATGGATATGAATGGCGTGTTGAATGCACTCTCGCAGCACACGACATTTTTAGGTGCTGGTGGTCGGTATCAATTTGATGCGGCACTGTCAACGGCTATCGGTGGCTACCCGGTTGGGGTTGTACTGCAAGACGATACAGGTTTGAATTCATATGTCAATATTCTTGCGGCCAATACAACCAACTTCAATAGCACACCGTCGTCAATTGGCGTTTCGTGGATTCCCTATGCGGGGCAGGCTGCAACTCAATCGGGGCGCAATACATCAGCCGTTGCAACCGGAACTTCGGACGCATTGACGGCGGCGTTTAGCCCTGTTATTTTGGCGATCACAAACGGCATGATGATTTCGGTTCGTGCCGGCCTCGCCAATGCCACGACAACACCCACATTCTCGCCCAACGGCTTGACCGCAAAAACCATCGTCAAAGGCGCAGGCTCTGCGCTTGCGGCCGGTGACATCGCAGGGGCTGGGCACTGGATAGAACTTCAATATGACCTGACTCTGGATAAGTGGGTGCTGCTTAACCCAGCAAAGGGCATCAACCTAAATGCAGGCCCTACGATTCAAGTGTTCTCGGTAAATGGAACTTATACCAAGCCATCTAGCGTAAAAAGATTGCGTATCCGTGTTATTGGCGGTGGCGGTGGCGGTGGCGGTGGCGGTGGCGGTGGATTCTCATGTGGTGGCGGGGGCGGCGGCGGGTCTTCTGAAAAAGTCATTGATGCAAGCGCCATTACAACGGTCGCTGTCGCTGTAGCGGTGGCAACTGGGGCATCTGGTTCCGGAGTCGGAACCACAGGAGGCGCCAGCAGTTTTGGTGCGTATTGCAGCGCTACCGGAGGAAGCGGAGGTGATGCAAGTTCGACTACATCCGGTGCCTCAAACGGTGGCTCTGGCGGGGTAGGTGTTGGCGGCGACATAAATGCAGCTGGAAGCCCTGGATTTTCAAATCCAAATCCAAATTGCGGCGGGTCAGGTGGAAGCTCTGCTCTTGGGGGTGGCGCAAAAGGCGTCCATAACAATGGTAATGGCGGGCCTGGTCTTGCTTATGGAGGCGGGGGCGCTGGAGGAGGAAGTTCTGGAACACCTAATCTCGGTGGAACTGGCGCTCCTGGTGTTGTCATCGTCGAAGAATTCTATTGATCAAAGGACCGCATGTTTTCATCTCATGTTTTTATTCCGTTCGCTGTTGAAGCGTCTCCTGTTGTTTTTAACGGCAGGCTAATCGTTCTTTACACATCGAGATTCCCAGCAAAATCGCATCTTTTGACAATTTGCGATTACTTCACAGGCGTGGTGATTGCTGAAGTTCCAAATCAAGGCATGGGATTAGGATGCGCTCTAGTTGTTGGATCAACGCTGCATTTTTGGGGTACAGATCAAGCGACAAGCAAATCCATTAGACACATGTCAACGTCAGATGCTGCAATGTCAGTTTGGTCCACACCGACTGATGCTTGGGTGACTACAGCGCCAGGGCAATATCTATTTAACACCAGTGTTTGCTTCGACTCGGTTAATAATAGATACGTCATGGCCTATGAAACAGATGAACCCGGCAAGCCGATGTTCAATGTTCGTTGGTTTGAATCAAGCAGCCCCAGCGGTCCATGGTCACCATACGGTGGTATTTTCGGGGCTGACAGATATGTTGCCTGTCCGACCCTGAAGTTTTCGACGGAAAACAATTACTGGTATATGTTCTATTTGGTCAATGAGGGCGGTCAATTTCGCACTCGCGTCGCCAAGGCGTCGGACCCATCGGCAATATGGACGGAATCTACGAGCTACATCCTGCTCCCAAAATTCCCCGGAGATTTAACCAACGTCTCGGACTTTGACTTTACCGAGTTCAACGGTGTGACATATGCGGTTTATGCTGTTGGCGACCAGACAACTGCGATGGATGTAAAGCGTGTTTTCTGGAGTCAAACATCAAATCAGTTTCTCGCAGCCATCCCGTAATACCATTGGATGATGAAAATACCCTACTCCATCCTCCTGTTTCTGCTTTTGATATGGGTTGTTCTTGTGAAATCTTCAGACCCTAGTTTGGGCATTCTAGGAATATACAAGCAGGAGTCGGTTTATATGCGGGATGTGATGGAGTCCACGCCGATAGTCTTTAATGGGACGATGTATGCCATCATTCACAAACGGTCTCCCCGGGGATCGCCGATGGTCAGTGAGGTGATTATTAAGGAGATTAGCGGAAAGCAAATTGCAACGCTGCAACTGCCAGGACTGAGCCTTATTTCAGCTTTTGTTGACGGAAATTTAGTCACAATCTTCGCCTCTGATTCTGAAAAGTCAGACCATGTTGTGATGCTGAGTTCATCCGATATAAAGCAGTGGAGTGATCCTGTTACCGTCATGCGGGCGGACCCCGGGCAGCAGATACTGAACACTTCGGTGGCGCGCGGACCCAGCAGCTTTGTAATGGCCTATGAGGTGGCAGAAAAGGATGTTGTTGGATTTACTCCGCGCTTTGCTGCGTCCGTCGATTTGAAGAGTTGGACGCCAGTAGGGAATCCGTTCGACAAAACGCGCTATTCCGCTTGCCCGACTTTACGCTACCTAGATGGCTGGTACTACATGCTGTATCTGACCATCATCAACGAAAAATTTGTGACGATTGTCCTGGTCAAGTTTTTTCGCACAGACAGATAGGTTGTTTGATTGCCGATTTCTGCTCGAAAGCATTGGGTGGCAAGTTGCCCAATTTGGAGTGCAGCCGCTGGCTGTTGTAGAAGCTGACGATGT